>Ga0272445_1000035_pt1 | contig 130146 bp, 134 predicted proteins | sample YNPCB0031_FD_194404 | JGI IMG/M metagenome (GOLD analysis project Ga0272445, IMG submission 194404) | Hot spring sediment microbial communities from Yellowstone National Park, WY, United States - YNP-CB-003-1 | ecosystem: Environmental > Aquatic > Thermal springs > Hot (42-90C) > Sediment...
GAGTCCAGCCAACTTCATAGCCTTTCTCAGTCCATAGGGTATTCCTAGATAATCTATACCGTACTACTAGATGGTATTCTACTCCTGGTTTAAGCTTCTCCGGAACTTTAAACGGTATCGTTACCGTCTCACATCCATGCGGTGGAGTATAGAGTTTCGGTAGCATATCCTCCTGGATGACAGCTCCATCCTCCATAAGCTCCCATGAGATATCAAGTATACTCAGATCTGTAAAATCATATCTGTTGTAGATGCGTATTAAGCCTTTAGAGAGATCTACCTCCTCGGCTTCGACCGGTTGCTGTATTTTCTTACATTCCCATATAGCTGGATGAGATTCGCGACTAGGCCAAACTAAACCGTTTATGCAGAAATTTCCGTCATTAGGTTCATCACCAAAATCCCCGCCGTAAGCCCAGTATTCGACTTCATCTTTTGTTACCCTTAATCCTTGATCGACCCAATCCCATATGAAGCCGCCGCATAGACGTTTATACCTACGTATTACATCCTAATACTCCTTCAAATTTCCCGTGCTATTTCCCATAGAATGTGCATACTCGCACATTATTATCGGTCTATCCTCCTCAGGATCTTCAGTTAGCTGTATCAACCTCTCTATGGATGGATACATTACGCTTATTATATCGACACTCCTAGAAATCTTTCTCTCACGTGTATGTATTGTTCCCTCGTAGTGGACTGGTCTCGCTGGATCATAGCCGTGAACCCATCCGGCTAATGCGTCATGATTCGGACCATAACCAGACTCATTCCCGAGAGACCATATTATAACGCACGGATGATTCTTATCCCTCTCAACCATCCCGGTGAAGTGTTCCATGAATGCGTGAAGCCATTCAGAATCATGTGCAGGCTCCACATATCTTGGAATTTTACTCGATATCTCCTTGATGAGCTCCTCCCACGATTTCCTCCTAAACTTTTCACGGTATTCTCTCAGAGGTTCATCCCATGACTTTCCAAGATTCTTCTCGATTTCCCATATAATCCTAGAGAAGCCGACTAAGCCATGGTATTCGATATCGCCTCATCGATCACGTATATACCGTACTTATCGCATAGATCGTACCACATGGGATGATTCGGATAATGTGATGTTCTAACGGCGTTGAAGTTAAAGCGTTTCATAAGTATTATATCCCTCTCCATAGATTCGGCCGTCACAGCGTGTCCTCTAACATCATCATGCTCATGTCTATTGACACCTTTGAGATGGATCGGTGTTCCGTTCAATAATATGCGTCCATCTTTAATCTCGATCTGCCTAAATCCTATACGGCAGCTTTCAACCTCGACCACCCCCTCTTCGTTATCTTTCAGTGTGAGGAGCATAGTGCACAGATACGGATCCTTGGCAGACCATTTTCTAGGCTTGAATACTTTCTTCCCTATTTCGATCGTCACTTCGCTTTTAGGATTTATTTCTTCGATAGGCTTTACCACCGGCTTGCTGAAAATCGGTATACCCTCACTGTCGAATAATTTTACTTCTAACATATGAGGCTTAGATCTCGTGTCCGAGTAATTTTTCACTTTAACTGTAACCTTCAATACTACATCCTCGTACTTTTCATCGAATAGTGTCCTAGCGAAGAAATCTCTTACATGTAGATTTGATGTACAATAGATGTATACGTCATGGTATATCCCGCTTAGACGCCACATATCTTGATCCTCTAAATAGCTTCCATCGCTCCAACGTAGAACCTCGACTGCTATCAGATTCTCTCCATGCCTAACGTAGCGTGTAATATTTAATTCTGCCGCTAGACGACTGTCTTCGCTGTATCCGGTCTTCTGCCCGTTAACCCAGACGTAAAATGCTGAATCAACTCCCTCGAATACTAGGAAGATCTGTCTACCGATCCAATCCTTAGGTATGGTAAACCTCCTCCGATACAACCCGGTCGGATTCCAGTCGTGAGAAACATACGGTGGATCAGCTTTAAACGGATATCGAACGTTAACGTATATAGGTTTATCGTATCCGAGCATCTGCCAGTTGCTCGGAACCTCTATGTCATTCCATTCGTCTGCGTTATACTCTGGTTTATAGAAGTCTTCAGGAGCAGCATATGGATTTTCGTATAGCTTAAATTTCCATATACCGTTAAGAGTCATGAACCAGGGTGAATTCCATCTCACGCATCTCAATGCTGTCTCCTCATCTGGATACGGCATGAGGGTTACGTGCGCAGGTTCCTTATTTATCCCGGTAATCCTTGGATTCTCCCATTCCGGTGTTTCTTCGATAAATCTATTTTCCATAGCAGCATCGCCAGATGAACTAGATCTAATATTTACCCTAGCCTTTAATCTTAAAGTTTAAAGATCCGTCAACCTCTACGTTAGATGTAGCGTTACCATGGATGCGGATAGAGCATCACCATCTAGAGATAAAGGGTTTAGGTGTAAGTAGCTCATTGATATGGAAAGATTTACCTTACACTTCGATACCTCAATCAGGATTGAGGTGTACCGGTAGGATGGGGGTTAGAGAATCGTTTAGGGGTATAGATGTTTTAACCCTCCAAGAGCTTAGCTACGAACAGATAAGCTTCCTAATAGGTTTAGCTAGGGATATGAAGGAAAGGTCTAATCGTTATGAAGGGCTACTTAAAGGTAAGGTTTTAGCGATGATATTCGAGAAGCCTTCTACTAGGACCAGGGTCTCATTCGAGGTAGCTATGTATAGGCTCGGGGGTTACGCCTTGAATTTGAGATGGGATGAGCTTCAGCTTAGCCGTGGGGAGCCTATCAAGGATACTGCTAGGGTTTTGAGCAGATATGTAGACGCCATCATGGCTAGAGTCTATAGGCATAGCGATCTGGAGGAGCTTGCTAGATACGCTTCTATACCTGTAGTGAATGGTTTAAGCGATCTATGGCATCCATGCCAGATTCTAGCAGATCTCCTAACCATACATGAGGTTAGAGGCAGGTTCAAAGATGTTAAGTTAGCATATATAGGTGATGGTAATAACGTATGCAATACGCTTCTGATCGGATGTAGTAAGGTCGGCATAGATATAAGCGTAGCTTCTCCCCGAGGCTATGAGCCTCACCCGGCAGCTTTAGAATGGGCCTACGAGAATTCGCGTTTAAGCGGGTCGAATGTAGAAGTAGTCGAGGATCCGATTGAAGCCGTTAAGGGCGCCGATATAGTCTATACCGATGTATTCGTATCTATGGGGTTTGAATCTGAAGCCGAGATAAGACGTAGAATCTTCATACCTAGGTATAGGGTTGATGCGAAGCTTATGAGCTATGCTAAGCCAGATGCGATATTCATGCATTGTCTACCAGCTCATAGAGGTGAGGAAGTCGAGGAAGAGGTGTTGGAGAGTGCTAACTCAGTCGTCTGGCTTCAGGCTGAGAATAGACTATATGCTCAGATGGCGCTTCTATACCTCATACTAGGCTAATGGATGGTGTAAGATTGAAATCTATACTGGTAGTAGCATCTAGGATGGATCCCGTAGGGTTTGCTGCATCAGAGATCTTAAGGGAGAGATTTGGTTTAGAAGAATGTTCAGACAGCTGTTACATCGGTAGAATATCGGGTATCGATGTAGAATCGAAGATTATAGATGTCGATTCTATATATGCCGATATGCTTGAAGCTGAACCGCACGACCTTATAATATTCCTATCTAGGCATGAAGCACGTATACCTAGACCTATGCTTCTAGTTCATCCTACAGGTAATCTATCTAGTGAAGCATTATTCGGTGGTAGACCTAGATGTCTATCGATAGCTGCCGCGGGAGCTATGGCTTCGGCTCTAAGAACGTTGCAGGATGAAGTTGTTAGGAAGAGGCTAAGCTATACTGTATCGTATGAAGCAACACATCATGGACCTACGATAGCTAAGCCTATCGTATTCGTAGAAGTAGGTAGTACACCTAAAGAATGGAGCGATAGATCTGCTCTCGAATCTATAGTCGAAGCTGTCGTATCAATCGCTGTATCTAGATCTGCTGAGCCTACCGCTATAGGTATAGGTGGATCTCACTACAACTTCAAGTTTACATCCCTATGCCTCGATGGACGATATGCGTTTGGGCATATGATTCCTGGGCATATCACTTGGGCTATAGATCGTGAAATATTCTATAAATGCATCGATATGACTTTAGAGAAGGTTAAATATGTTGTATTCGACTGGGATAATCTGAAATCTTCGGATAGAGCTAAGATTATAGAGTATGCTAGGGATATTGAGTTAGAGATAGTTAAAGTTTAATTTGATGTAGGTGTATAGTAGAGTTGTGATCATGGGTATGGTATCGTCAAAGCTGACAGCGCTTAAGAGAATGCTTAAACTTTCGGTTAAACCTAGCTGGAAGGAGTATTGGCTTTCACTGAAGATATGTCTGATAGGTATAGGGCTAATAGGCGTTGTAGCTTTCCTTATAAGGCTTCTAGCCTCCCTCATACCTGCTTAGGATGGAGGTATCCGTATGAGTGATACGTATGCGAAGACGCGTATATACGCCGTGAAGGTTACCGTAGGGCAAGAGGAGAATGTTACGGATATGCTTAGTAACAGGATAGAAGCTTTAGGGCCGCCTTATAATAAAGGCATAAAGGCTATACTTTACAGTCCAGATCTTAAAGGATATATACTGGTCGAAGCTACGGATCCCGCCCTCATAGATGAAGCTATACAAGGGGTGAGACATGCGAGGGGTAGAGTTAGATCTAAATATTCCTACCAACCAGACTATGTACCTGTAGAGGAAGCTATAAGTTATCTCAAGACTAAACCAAGCATAGAGGTTTTATCTGAGGGCGACATGGTTGAGGTTATGGGTGGACCATTTAAAGGTATGAGGGCTAGAATAGTATCCGTAAATAGGGATAGGGGTGAGGTTACGGTCGAGCTGCTGGATACGCCCTATACGATGCCTATAACAATGTATGCAGAGTATGTACGTAAGACTTCTGAGAAACCTGGTTAATCCTTAAATACAAGTTGGTAATCTTCTTCACGGAGGTATAAACATGTCCGGAAGCATAAGGGTGCTCGAATTTCTTGTCGATGGGGGAGCAGCATCTCCAGGTCCGCCGATAGGACCTGCGTTAGGACCATTAGGTCTCAACGTACCGGCTGTCGTCAAAGCGATAAACGAAGCTACAGAGAAGTTTAAAGGTATGCGTATCCCGGTGAAGGTGTACGTAGATGTTAAGACTAAATCGTATACTATCGAGGTTGGTATACCTACAACTTCAGCTCTACTCTTGAAGGAGGCTGGGTTGGAGAAGGGTTCGGGTGAAGCTGGTAGAAAGTTCATCGGCGATGTATCTTTCGATGGGGTATTGAAGGTAGCAGGTATGATTAGATCTAAGAGTAGGGCTAAAACTTTCAAGAGCGTCGTTAAGGAGGTTTTAGGTGCATGCGTTAGTATGGGTTTGAAAGTTGATGGAAGATCTCCTAAAGAGGTTATTAGAGATGTGGATAAAGGACTCTATGATGAGAAGATAGCTAAAGCGGAGAAGGAGCTTTTAGAGGGTTAGGTTTGGGCATTTGCATGGTGTGGATTTACATCTAGGGCATCCACAACCATACTTCGATCTGAGAGCATCCTCCAAATCTATATCTAGAAGGTTGCAGATGCTTGCAAGCCAAGCAGCTATATCCGCTGCTTCGTCAGCTATATCCTCAGAGGATCCTGAAGATATAGCTCTACCTAGTTCGACGCTTTCTTCTAGGAGGTGGAGGTACGTATCCCATACGCCTCTCTTCCTATCTCTATCTAGGTATATAGTACGCATAGCATCCTGTAGGCTTCTGATAGATTTCATCTCGTATATCAAATCTATCTACCTCTAGTAGCTGTACCTGCTATTAATCCGTAGATGGATTTAACCCTTATATACCTAATACACATCTCCTAGAATATTCGGAGGGTATGAGTGGGAGATCGCGTAGAAGAAGAGAGCATATGCCTCCTACGAGTGCTGGTCTACTCAGATTCTTCGAAGAGGAAGTTGGAGGTATTAAGCTTAAGCCTACGGTTATAGCTATCATATCGATAGCTATGATAGTTGTAAGCGTTCTTCTAATATTATTCTTCTAAGCGTTAAGCTAAGAGTATTACATAAAGTAATATAAGTATATTTATGGATGCGATGGATGATGCTATAAGCTTCTTTGCATAGTTTAAGCAGGTATCTATAAGCCTATCTGTGTTTCTGAGGAAGTTTTCACCTATAATCTTCAAGCCATCCACCTCTACCTCTGTGTGCCCGAACCCCTCGATAGGTTCGAGTGCAGCTTCAGCCTTCTTGAACACTTCGATACTTGATGCTAGTATATCTTCGAACGGTATAGCTTCGCCTAGAGGTTTATATCCTCTACCAGTTACGATACCTGTAACGGCATGGGTATCGGTGGTAAATACTTCTACGTATGATAGTCCGATACTTTTTAAGGCAGATACTATACTCTCCCTAAGAGTCGGAAGGATATTGTTAGAGTCGAATACTAAGTAGCCTTCAAGCCTATCTCTAACCTTGAATAGTATCATCGTAACGCCGCCTGGACCTATACCATCGGCGATACCGTATCCTCTGATGCTATGTGAAGTTATAGACATACTCGCAGGATGTAACTCGGCTTCCTTCAGCGTATCGATCATCTTCAAAGCTAGCTTACGTATAGATTCAGATGGACATCCATCAGTAGTATGACTATTCAGCTCTATAGAATTGTGGCAGTCGATGAGATATATAGCCTCTAACCCGACCCTCCTAGAAACCTCAGAGAATTCCTCTTGTAAGCTTAGAGGTATATCTTCCGTCGATCTCGGTGCTCTAGTAAAGCTTAACAGAGCTATGTTATCGAATAGATGTCCTATACACCTGAGATTGTTCTCGTATATCTCCACTATATTCGAGATCCCTACAGGTTTGAAATCTATCCCTGATATACTTTTAGATATAGCGTCGAAGATCTTCTCGTAGTATCTGGATGATGTAAGATCGTTTTCATGTGTCGATGCACCGTGAAGTACCGCTGCACATTCTATATTCTGAATGGATTCTAGCATTGATTTAAGCTTTGAAGATAGATAGCTGCTACCTACCTTTAGGAATGGGCCGCTATGTATGAATGGGATAGCTACAGCGTATATCTTACTAGAAGTTTTGAATAGTAGTATAGCTATCCTAGCTTTAAATTGCAATCCGTAGCAATCCAAAATTTCTTCTAGAAGGTTGGGATCGTCCTCCATCCAACATAATAGGAATCCGTGGAAGAATCTTGGGAAGCTCAAGCCTGTAACCCTAACCCCGGTATACTCTACTATCCTCAAGGTGGTTAAGGATAGCGTGAAACCCAGTAGAGACCAGGCTATCGGTGCTAGACTTAGGGGATATATCCATACTGTAGCCGAGTAGTATAGTATAGTTGGCTGTAGGGAGATCATAGCCTTCCATACAGATTTAGCTTTCGATATACTCCATATTACTAGCGTCCTTAGATAGACTGCTATACATAACGAAGCTTGAATCGCATACATTCCAGCTGATTTTCCCACCGTTAAGACTGCTCCTAGAAAGTATAGCGTTAGAATCATATTGGAGAGGGATGAGAGAGCTAGTATCCTCCTAACCCTTAGTATCGGATCATACTTGTTAAGGTATAAAACCGCTAGATCCACTATACATGAAACATAGCTGGAAAGTAGTATTAGTGGTAGGATACCTGTATCTAGGGCTAATATGTACGCGATGGAGGCTATAGTCGATACGTATATGAGGGCTATGACTTTAGCATCCGGAAGCTTGAATAGATACCGGTATCTACTAACCAGCCTATCCTGCTGTGTAGACATATATGGCGGCACCTGAATGTACTTAAAGCTACGGTTTTATCGTAGAGTAGAGATAATGATTCTTTCAACCTATATTTAAAGCTCAGGTTAATACGATCTAATTATTTTAGGGTTTGAGTAGCGTTATCTATATTAGCCGGAAGAGCGCGGCTGATGGGTATGAATATAGACTCCATAATCGAAGCTATTCTCGCGGTTAAGAGGAATCTTACGAGAAATGATATACTGAATATGATAGAGGAGAAGAAGAAAGAGTTTCTAGGTTTCCTGAGCGATGAAGGTGCCGCCCTCATACTAGCTCAAGAATTGGGTGTAGCGCTGGAATCTGAAGGTGGAGGATATAGGGAGACAAAGATTTCAAGCTTAGTTCCTGGTCTTAAAAGTGTCACGGTTAAAGGTAGAATAGTATCAGTGAGGGAGCCTACTAGGTTTCATAGAGGATACGGTGGTGAGGGGATTGTTCAAAGGATAACTATCATGGGTGACGACGGATCTACGGTCGATGTAGTTATATGGGATGATAGTGTCGAGAAGTTTAGTAAACTCGGTGTAGGCTACGGATCCGTAATCAGGGTTAGATCAGGATATACTAAGGAGGGGTTAGGTGGTAGGGTTGAATTACATTTAGGTAGGAGAGGGGATATAGAGGTTGTCAAGAAATATGTAGGTGAATCTGAGTTTACATCAATATGCGATCTTAAGCCGGATAGATATTTCAATATAAGAGGTGTTTTATGCATGTTGTATCCTGCGAGGAGTATAAGAGAGAGTGGGACGGTTAAATTCGTCAAAGCTAGGATAGCCGATGAAACTGGATGGATAAACCTTATTGTATGGGGTGTTAAAGCTGATGAGCTTCTATCCTACAGCTCAGGCATCGGCACGGTTATCAGAGTATATAACGGCTTTGTAAAGAAGAGGGTGGATGGATCGATAGAACTGCATGTGGGGAAGATCGGTAGGATTGAGATGGTAGGGGAATATAGACCTCTACCGTTAAGATATGTTAAGGTATCAGAACTTAAACCAGAATCTAGGGTCGATATGATTCTAAGACTGCTAACCTATAATGTTAGGAAGCTTAGAAGCGGTAGGAGAAGAATGAGGATACTTGCTTGGGATGGAGAGGATATGATACGTCTAACGGTATGGGAGGAAGCTTTACCCGCTATCGAGAATCTATTGGACGGGTTGAAGCTTAACGATCTTCTATTAATCCAGCTTGGTAGGGTTAAAGATAGGATGGGCATCATGGAGGTTCACATAGATAATGGGAGTAGCTTACACGTGAATCCTCCGTCGATAGTAGATCCTCCACCGTTGTATCAGTTTAAATCCACGAAGATAGGGGAGCTTAGAGAAGGGTCCATCTATCCATCTGTAAAGGGTGTTGTACTAACCAAGCCTTCGATTAGAGAGGTTGGATCCGGGGATCGTAAGGTGAAGCTTTCTACGATACGTATAGGTGATGAAACGGGTATTATCGATATAACACTTTGGAGGGAGTATGCGGATAAGATCTTAGATGCGGAGATCGGGGAACTCGTAGAGTTCAGATGGATTGTCATTAGGAGGAATAGTAGCGGTCAGATGGAGGCTTCTACCTCGGTCTTCTCAGATATAGTAAGGCTAGGTAGACTTACATCTATATAGGCTCCTTAAGCTTTCCAAGGGCTTCAGCTATTATCGATAACCCCTCAGATAGAGCTTCATCTGATATATCGAGCGTAGGTGTTATCCTCAGCACCCCCGTCCCATAATCCTTCACTATCAGACCCCTATATAGGGAGAGTATGGAGGCTTTTCTAGCATTCTCGTATCCAAGATCCAATCCTATGCTAAGACCTAAGCCATCCACTTCCGCGTTCAGCTGGAGCTCGGATATAATGGTAGATATAGACTTAACTATCCTCCTGCCAGTATCTAAAGCTCTAGATATAAGCTGCTCATCTACTAGGATATCCATGACTCTTACAGCTGTATGCAATCCTAGAATTGGAGTAACCCCATATGTCGGGGTTAAACCTGGACCCCAATCCATGACTCTATCCTGAGCTATCAAAACCCCTAAAGGTAAACCGTTGGAAATTCCCTCTCCTAGAATATACATATCCGCTTTAACATCCCATGCATCTAGGCTGAACCATCGGCCGCATCTACCAGGTGATGTGAAGGTTTCACAATCCACTAGAAGAATGTCATGCTCCTTAGCTATCTTAGCTAATCTAGGAAGATACTCCCTTGGGGGAGGTGATAGATCATAGCTTCTCGGAGCTTGTATAAATATAGCTGCTATATCTTCAGGATGGATTCTGTATAGCATACGGTATTCGAAGAATTCTATACAGTATAGGTCGCAATCCGGATAGTTCATTTTAAAGTAGCATCTAGAGCATCTAGGATACGGTACATCGAGTACCTGAACTGGTTGGAAATGTACTCCAAGCCTAACATACGGCTTTGACGATATACTACCTCCTCCGATCCCCCCTCCAAACCAGCATCCGTCGAGCACAGCTATGATGGGTCTCCGTGTATACCATATAGCTAGCTTCAAAGCTTCCTCGCATGCCTCCCAGCTTGATGAAACCACATGTATCCTACAAGGCTTTATCGGGGATATCTCGTAAATATGGTCTAAGAACTCTACGAGGATATCCCCGTAATAATCTAGTGTAGGATAGGAGTAGGCGGAGCCGGATACAGCGTTGATAATGGCCTCCTTAAGCTCCTCTCTAGATGGCTTCAATACTATCCTCCCGAAACCTGAATCGAAATCTATGAGAAAGTTTCCATCCGCATCTCTTAGATATTCGTCATGAAAACCTGAGATAGCTAGGGGGTAGCTTCTGCGGATAGATGGAGATATAAGGCTATCCACCTTTACGGCTATAGATCTAGAGCTTCTACCCGGCGGTATAGAGGAAAGCCTAGGCTTCATCTAAAGACACTGATCGTAATATAATAAGGTGGAGGGGAGAAAAATATTCTTTAAACATAGATACTAGCACTCTGAGCTATACTATTCATCTCTGAAGTTTGCGTCTACTATCTTCTGTTAACTTTTAGGTCTCGTTATTACTATATCAATCGTGGACACGTTGCTCTTCCTTCCATCCTGGCTTATAAGTTCCTGCGTCCCTATACTTATAGATTTTATCTCGAGATCCTTAAGGAAGGATCTCCTTATCAATTCGACGACATCCACCGCCTTCGATATAGCTCTACCTCTAGCCTTCACAGTTATCGTATCTGCTCCGCTGTTGAAGATAGTCATGCAGGCAACTACATAGTTCATTACAGGCTTCTTACCTACCAAGACGACATTCTCCTGAGCTGAAGGCATATCCAGCACCTTCCCTGACTACTCCTACGGTTCTCGCTGAAACCTAAGATTAAAGGGAACTCCTTATATACTTTTCTATCGTAATCATAGAAGTCGAGTATCCACGGTGCGATAGATATGGGGAATAGACATAACGTTATAGCCTATACTAAGAGTCTATGCCCTGAATGTCTTAAGGTAATCGATGCTGAAGTATACGAGTCGAATGGGAAGGTGTGGATAAGCAAAGAATGCCCGGAGCATGGTGTATTCGAGGATGTATATTGGGGGAGTTATAAGCAGTATATGAGGGCTAAAAGATACTTCTGGCAGGGTAGGCCTATAGATAATCCTCAGGTTAACGTCGAGAACCCTGTATGTCCGTTCAGCTGTGGGCTATGCAGTATGCATATAGGGCATACGGCTTTAGCGAATATCGTCGTTACGAATAGATGTGATCTATCCTGCTGGTACTGTTTCTTCTATGCGGAGAAAGCTGGCTACGTATACGAACCGAGCATAGAGCAGATAAGGAGTATGGTTAGAGTATTGAGGAGCGAGAAGCCTATACCCTGCAATGCCGTTCAGCTTACCGGAGGCGAACCTGCACTTAGAGATGATCTGCCTGAGATTATAAGAGCTATAAGGGAGGAGGGGGTTGAGCATGTGCAGGTTAATACCGATGGTATACGGCTCGCCCTCAATCCGGATATAGCTGGAGTATGGCGTAAAGCTGGTGCGAATACAATCTATCTAAGCTATGATGGCCCTGATCGTGAAACTAACCCTAAAAACTATCTAGAAACACCTAAAGCTATAGAGAATTGCCGTAGATGCGGGTTTACTAGTATAGTCTTCGTTCCTACGGTTATAAGAAGTGTGAACGACCATGTTGTAGGTAGCATAGTGAAGTATGCTATCGATAATATAGATGTAGTTAGGGGAGTTAATTTTCAACCGGTTTCGCTCGTAGGTAGGATACCTAGAAGCGAGAGGATGCGATATAGGATAACTATACCTGACCTACTCGAAGCATTATCTGATCAACTCGAGGGAATAGTTACACCTGAGGATTTCTACCCGGTTCCTACATGTATGCCTATAAGCTGGTTTATAGAAGCCTTATCTGGTAGGCCTAAGTATGAGCTGTCATCGCACTTCGCATGCGGGATGGCTACATACCTATTTAAGGACGGAGAGAAAATTATACCGATATCTAGATTCTTCGATATAGATGGATTCTTAGAGTATCTGATAGAGGCTACGGATAGGATTAAGAAGGGTAAGTCAAAATTGGTAGAAGCGTTTAAGTTCCTCTTCAAACTTAGTTCGTTTATAGATAAGGAGAAAGCGCCCAAATACATCAATATATCTCGTTTGATTTTCAATATATTCATTAGAAGAGATTATTCAGCTTTAGCTGAATTTCACTATAAGACTCTATTCGTAGGTATGATGCACTTCCAAGATCTATATAATTATGATATAGAGCGGGTAAAGAGATGCGTGATACACTACACTCTCCCAGATGGAAGGGTGATACCATTCTGTGCATTCAATGTTATACCTCAAGTATACCGGGATAGCGTTCAGAGAAAGTATGGGTTGCCGATAGATGAGTGGGAAGCTGCCAAAGGTAGGAGTATACGGGAAGATCTTTACCGGAGGATAAAAGTTTCAGGCTAATAAATCTATTAATATTTTATATACACCTGTATCTAGCAGGTTTCCCATACGTAAGTTAAATATAGTAGATCACGCTTAGTATTACAGTTGGATGAAACTATGGCGATGGAGTATCGTAAGATTCAGTTGATAGGTGGATCCTCCTACGCTATAACCTTGCCTAAAGACTGGGTTTCAGAAGTTAAGTTAAAACCCGGAGATTTCGTGACGATACAGAAGCAGTCGGATTTATCGCTGCTATTAGTACCTCAAAGAGCTGGTAAAACTGTAGGTCAGGTTTTCAGCGAAGCTATCGTGGAGGTTAACGAATCAGCTGATATGGATCACATATTCAGGATGATAGTGGGGTTGTACCTCGTCGGCTACCAAACCATAAAAGTGAGGTTTCTTAAACGATACTCTGAACTTAGGAATAAACTTGTAGAGTTTATACGTAGGAAGCTTCTAGGCGTAGAAGTAGTGGATGAGAAGATCAACGAGATAACTCTACAAACCTTCATAGAGTTCAGAGAGTTTCCATCCATAAAGTTGATAACTAGAATGATGACTATAGCTCAATCTATGTTGAACGATTCCATACAGGCGTTGATAGATGGAGATGCTGAGATAGCGAAGGACGTCATCGAAAGGGATGATAACGTCGATAGATTATACCTTCTTTCTGTTAGGCAGCTTAAGAAAGCTGTGGAGGATCGTAACATATTGAGAGAGCTTGAGATAAAGGATTTCAGACACGTACTCGGATATAGATTGATAACTAAGAGTATCGAGAGAGCTGCTGATCATGCGGCGAGGATAGCTGACATATCGAGTAAAATACATGAACCCTTAACGGATAATCTACGTTCCATCATAGTCGAGCTAGGAAAGTATGCGAATACTATGTTGGAGAATTCGTGGAGAGCATTGATAAAGATGGATATGGATCTAGCTAACGAGACTATATCTAGTAGGAGGTGGATGATCTCGATGGTGGAGGAAGCCTCCCTCATGATTTTGGAGAACTATAAGGATCCTAAAACCGTCATGAGTTTAAGCCTAGTGTTGGAGAGTTTAAAGCGTATAGCTGAATATGCATGCGATGTCGCCGAGATAGTGATAAACCTTGCTATAGCGAATAGGGATAGAGTTAAGATAGGTCGACCCATGGAAGAATTATAGGATCTCAACATTCTCGATGCAGCTTCGATGTTTAACCTTTATTAGGAGGATTTATCCTCCTCCTAAATCTTGGTAGGGAAGCGGGGTGGGGTAGCCAGGAAACCCGCCGGGCTCATAACCCGGAGATCCCTGGTTCAAATCCAGGCCCCGCTACCTTCGCAATTCTCTATCGAATTTCATTTCGCACTATCCGATCTTCTCTAAACATAGATCTTCAAGCAATATTCTCTCTAGACGCTTCTTATCCTCTATCCTCAGATCGATTAACGGTAATCTTACCCTCCCGCCTTTAAGCCCTATAATATCCATAGCAGCTTTTATCACGGCGTATACCATATAATTCTGTATGTATGGTAGGGGTAGTATGGATGTTGAGGGCCCATATTTAATGTTCATCTCAGAGATGAACTCCTCGATTATAGATATCTCCTCTAGAAGTCCAGAGAGCTTGGAGAAATCTTTAGAAGTACCTGCCTTCAATATCTCAAAGGATAGTTCAGGCATGAAGTTTGCATATCCTGAGACATAACCTGTAGCTCCAAGGATAACCGTCGATATGTACCACCACTCCCCTCTACCCTGAATTATCGGTATCTTATCGCCTACAGCTTTAACCTGTTCATAGAAGGTTGCTACATATGGGGTATTCTCTTTAACGCCTACTAGATTCGGTATCTCAGCTGCTAAACGTTTCATGAGCCTAGGATTAACGTATATCTTGGAGACATCCGGATTATTGTAGAGTAGTAGGCCTATATCTATCGAGCCTGCTATCATCTTGTAGTGTTCTAGAAGCCCCTCCTCGCTTGGTATATGGTAGTATGGTAGGACAACCATCACCCCATCTGCTCCGATATCTTCCGCATATCTAGAAAGCTCGGCAGTCCATCTGGCCCCAGCCCTCATAGTCCCAGCTATTACCGGAATCTTGCCGCCTGCCACATCGACTACAGTAGATATAGCCTTCTTCCTCTCCTCATCGTTTAAAGCATAAAATTCCCCTGTACTACCGGTAGGTACTAGAACCATAGGACCCAGCTTTCTTCTCTCCACTAGAAATTCCGTATTAAGCTTCAATCCCTCCAGGTCTAATTCTTCATCGCTTCTAAACGGTGTTATCTGCACGACTACTAGAGCTCCCCTACTCAGATATTCTCGAAGCTTTTCAGGCTCCAACATAAATCCCTCGATCCCTTTTCTCGATCTAAGCTTACTATTTAAAACTTTTGAATTTTTTTAACCTCCGTATACGGTATACCGAGGGAGCTAAGATATACCCTATGGAAATCTGGGTCGGCAGCTATCTCCACATACCTTACACGTCTAGCTATATCCATAGCCTTAGCTGCTTCAGATATACTCTTCAGGATTAACCTTGCACCTGAACCGGCTGTATTCCCGAGGAATATTATCCTATCAGATGGAACATCTGGAAGCAACCCTATCATTTTAGCGCTTTCAGGGTTTATATATGTACCGAAGGCTCCTGCTACCAGAACCCTGCTTAACTCTTCTACGGATGCTTTATAATGTTTTAGTAGTAGAAACCAGCCAGCTTCTATAGCTGCTTTAGCCTTCTGAATCTCTCTTATATCTCTTTGTGTTATCGTTATATCTTCACCTATAGCTGTTTCTTCGGCCCATGCTACTACGAATTCACGACCATTGGATGTATACCTAACCCTTGGGTTATCGCTACGATTATTCACCGTACCCTTAGAGTCTATTACACCTGAACGAAACATTTCAGCTACCGCATCTACTATACCTGAGCCGCATATACCTCTAGGTTTAGTCGATCCTATAGTCGAATATTCCACGTTTAACCCGTCATCAGTTATCTTCACCCTCTCTATGGCGCCTTCGGCAGCCTTCATACCATACCTTATCTGCATACCCTCGAAAGCTGGACCTGAAGCTGCTGAACAACATAATAGTAGATGCTTATCGCCTAAGATGATCTCAGTGTTTGTTCCTATATCTAGTAATAGTGTTAATTCATCGGATTCATACATCCTAGAAGCTAGTATATCGGCTACGGCGTCAGCTCCTACGAAGCCGGCTATATTCGGCGGGCTATGAATGTATGCAGATCTATTAACATTTAAGCCTAGGACTGAAGCTCTAACTTTGATTGGATTAACTGATACAGCTGGGTACGGAGAGTACACTAAGCTGGTTGGATCTATACCGTAGAATATATGATGCATCGCCGTATTGCCCACTAGGGAAACCTTGTATATCAAGCTTGGATCTATATTCAGCTTATTACACATACTCGATATCAATTCGTTTATGGCTTCAACCGCTATAACCCTAAGCTTCTCAAGATTCTTTTCGTCTTCGAGTATATGGGATATGCGTGATACTATATCCTCTCCATAGGTGACTTGAGGATTGACTACCCCATCTCCGTAGATTGTTTCACCGCTCAGTAGATCTACTAGGAAAGCAGCTATTTTAGTTGATCCCAGATCCACCGCAACCCCATATAGAATCCTGCTTGTATCCCCTTCATCGATATCTACAACTTCACTTTCATCGATTGTTACCGTTATCTTAAATCCGCTCCTCCTTAGAGCTTTAGGTAGTTTCCTTAATGCTTCTAACGAAAACGATGATATACGGACCCCCCGCTCCAATAGAGCTTCTCTAACTATATCCTCATAGGATTTTACGTTTTCAAGTCTAGGCGGTTTAAGCTCCATATACACCTTAAAGACTCCAGGTTTAACGTCTACATCTGGCTCGAATCCGAGTATAGCAAGCTTCTGCTTTGTAAGGATGGTTTTATCATAAAGATCTACGGTCACGTCTCCTAGGATCCTAGCTTGACAAGCCAGCCTGAAACCTGAACATAGAAGTTGACCTAAATGAGCTTTCTCTGCTTCTGTAGGAGGGGTTAACTCTCCTCTAATCACCTTAACCCTACATTTACCGCATATGCCTCTACCTCCACAGATAGCTGGAAGTTGTATCGATGCCTTCCTCGAAGCTTCGAGTAGGCTCGAACCTATATCTACCTGTACTCTTAACCCGTCGGGTAGGAATACGATTGTAGGCAACATAATGCCTCCAACGACTCTATTCTAGGAATTCTACATCGTCTATTATACCGTCTGAATCTACATCTAAGCCTCTTACAACCCTACATTTAACCTTAGGATCATGTATATTGCCCTCTAAAAGCTTATCCGTATACTTTATGAACCCTACTATAGCGGCTTTAGTTCCTCTAAACCCTTTACCAGCTAAGACTAGTATAACACGACCAGTTGAGAAAGGGCTTTCTATCTTAGCTATGAGTCCTATCTGCTTCTCAAGATAGCGTCTACCTGATAATGGGGAGGATATGGTCCAATCCCTTAAATCTTCTGAATACTCGAATGGTACCGGTAGGAAACGGTTAACTTCATCCGTCAGCATATTGGATTTCGGCCCTCCGACGAGTATTAGGTTGCCTGCTCTATCCGCCGCCGTAACCTGCGTATCAAGCTTATATGCTACGCCTACGCCTTTATTCACAAACGATCCTAAGAAGAGTGCGAGATCTATAGCCGAATAGCCATCTGAAGCGGCGTAGCCATATCGTCCATGCGGATCAGGGCTGCCGATAACTATGAGAGCGTTAAATAATCCATCCTCTATAAACGGGTATAGGGCAGGTATAGCTTCGATCTTCGAGAACGATAGCTTACCTATAGGCTTAACTCCTGGTGGTAGTATGAGTATACCTGAAGGTTTCAACCTGTACATCTTGCATCGACGGCCATCCACATCCTCTACGGTATATTCTACCAGACCCGATTCTACGAGGCGTTTGAGATGGTAGGATAGCCTCTGCATAGTTAAGGATAAGCTATTGCTTAACTCTGATAGAGTGGAAGGCCTGACTGAAAGCTCCCTAAGTATCTTGAAAGCTATCTCTGTACTAAGCGTTTTTATACTACTCGGTTCGTCTACAATCCTACATCCATATATCCATCCATCCCTATCGACTACGTACATGGAGTACTCTATAGAGTAGACTTTAGATCGACGGAGATAAATCTTAAGGTTTAACTATTACTTTAACCGGTTCTCTAAGCTCCCTCCTCAAAGCTTGCTCAACCATATCTAACGATATCACATGGGTTATCAGACTACCTACATCGACCCTTTTCGAAGCTATCATAGATACAGCTCTATCCATAGAATATGGGTTTATGAAGCTCCCGAGTATGGTTAACTCACTCCTATATAAGCTGTAAGGGCTTACATACGCTCTATCTCCCTCAGGAGCTACACCGAATACTAGGATCTTCCCTCCCCTACCAATTATCTTTAGAGCCTCCTCTAGGTATTTAGCTCCCCCTACGGCCTCTACAACTATATCGACACCTATACCGGATGTCTCTCTGCTCACAACTTCTGATAGATCGCTTTCAAACGGGTTTACAACTATATCTGCCCCAAGCTTCTTCGCAAGTATTCTTCTACGCTCCATAGGCTCAGAAACTATTATAAGCGAAGCACCTGAAAGTCTAGCTAGCTGAATATGCATGAGGCCTATTGGCCCAGCCCCTATTATAGCGACCGTGAATCCTGCTTTCGGTGAAAGTCTATCCCAGCCGTGTATACAGCAACTGAGAGGCTCTGTTAAAGCAGCTTCTTCGAACGATACGACATCCGGTATCCTATAGGCTAGATGTGCAGGTACCTTAACGTATTCGGCGAAGGCTCCATCCCTAATAACCCCTATAGGTGACCATTCTAAGCATAGATGCATTCTGCCAGATCTGCAGAAAATGCATCGACCGCATACCACCGTAGGATCCACTACCACGCGATCACCTATAGATAAATATTTAGACGCTTCTACACCTACATCTACAACTCTACCTGAGAATTCATGTCCAGGAATTAAGGGGTATCTAGCTATCCCAGTTTTCCCTTCATAGATATGTATATCCGTACCACATACACCGCACGCTTCCACTTTAATCAACGCCTCCTCCGAGCCTACAATCGGTTTGTCGATCTCGACGATCTTCAGAGAGAACGGAGTATCTATACGTGCAGCCTTCATCCCTACCGCCATACATTTTTATAGATGTTTACGAGGTTAAGAATTCTAATCTTAATATGGATTAACTTGTATATAGGAAAAGTAAATATAGATCATCTTCGAGTCTTATTGAAGACTTGGTGGATTGCCATGGAATATAGAGACGTTATTACCCTCCTACACTCTACAGAACCTGAAAAGCTACCGGATATACCGGATAGTTTAGACCATGTGGATCATGTAGTTAAAACAGCTTTAAGAGGTTATCCTGAGCTAGCTGCAGATCATCTCCTCAACCCTGAGCTTAAAGGAGAGCTAAGTAGGATTATTGGAGATCTGGTTAGACAGCTGGATATAGTATTCGAAGGATCAGTAGTATTAGGCGATAAGAATGCCGTAACGAAAAGAGCTCGGGCCTATCATCTACTATTAGAGATTGCTTTGAATCTATTCGGTTATGAAAGGATATTAGCAGGTTTCTCGGATAGCGAAGTTGATACCAGCCTACAGTATATAGAGAATGCGCTGAGTAGATGGGAATATATAGAGAGGAGGGAGAACGAAGGTAGAGCTCCTATAGCTGAAGCAGTTGTTAGAATGCTAATAAGCGATATGAAAAAGGTTATGGCTAGTAACCCAAGGGCTGAAGGTATGGTTGCGGTTATGGGGCGATCCGTTGAAGCTCGTCTCGATCCTGGATGCTGGACTGTAAGCTTCCTAAAAGCTATGAAAAAAGAGATTGAAGGCAATATCTACTATAAGATTAGCAGGCTTAAAATGTGTAGATTCGGTAACGATTATGCTTTAGGTCTTAGATGGCTTAGAAGGCTTGGCTACGTTCAGGTATCTACTAATCCAACCCTAGCAGCTATAGCTTACGATGATGATCCATCACTATGGAATATATTCCGTAAAGTATTGAAGGAGGAGGTTGCCGTAATCAACCCTGAATGGCTTAAAGATCCTGATAGATACTGTGATGAGCTAGCTATGAGGGCAACCATGGTGGCTTTATGGCCTAATATGGAGGTATTCAGGCCTATCTTCTTCCTAAGGAATTATAGAGATGGTATGATAAGCTATCAGCTGAATCCGAATGTAGCTGATAGCGTCGAAGGAAGTTTGAATGATGCGTTCAAGATATACACGGCGGCTCAAAATTATTTCAAGAAGTATGATGCGTATCTGCTATGGGGCTATTCGAATAAGCTAGAACGTGGCAGGCCTAATATAGTATTCAAGGTTGCAGGTAGCTCTCCCGCTGCGATAGATATCACTAGAGAACTCGAATCTCGTGGTATAGGTACGAATAATACTGTAACATTCACTGTAGCACAGGAAGCTATGCTTATAACAGCTAAGATAGAGGGTATGGTGGAAGCTGTAAAGCGCGGTATAAGAATTACTAGATGCTACGAGACAACTATGGGTGGAAGACTCGATGATCATATGAGGGAGTACGTAGCCGCCTCCCTAGTGAAGAAAGCTTTAGCTAAATTTAAGGATGATAAGATGAAGGAGGAGGCTCTGAAAACTCTCGCGTCTATGATTAAAGCATCTATAAAGATAGAGCCTAATGGCAGATGGATCGGTGCTACAGGATGGGGCTACGATCTTGAAGCTACCACGATAGATGAGAAGGTAGAGCTTCTATGTTCTAGAGCTAACTTGCGTCCTCTATATAAAGATGGGTTCGCAGAATTCCTAGTGAGGTATGGCGTCCTAGAGTGTACCGTCGAGGAAGCTAAGAAGATGCTTGAGGAAGCTGAGAGGAATATTGGTTATGGAGGTATACTTATAAGCCAGAGGGTTTGGAGTCTATTCTTCAGCAGAGAGAATAAACAGAAATGGATAGGCTATCTTATATCTAAGTATGGGCTTACCGCTGAGCAAGCGGCCGAGATAATGGATGTCATAGATATCCTACCCGCCTCTAAGAGGAAACCTGATGAGACACTGCTAACATTCGCAGGCAACAATATGACTAATACGGAGTTTCCAGATCAACAGATGGCCGTTGTGAAAGCTACTAGTAGTCCATCATTCAAGCTTGAAGATTATGAATACTCTATACTTAGGAAGCATGATGAAAGAATCGTAGAGTGGCTTATGAAATGGGGTGATTTTATCAAAGCTTTCGAGTTAACGCCTCAGCTTAGAAAGAGATTTGAAGAAGTCGGCATAGATGTATCTAGTATGGGTGAGAGGGGGTTACCCCCAGAAGAATGGAGCAGCTTCGGATCAACTTATAAGACTATGAGGGGATTTAAGCAATCATACATAACCTTCAGAGAGAAGGCTGTGAATATAGCTAAGGAAGTAGCGAGAGAGCTCTGCTTAAGTTAACTCCATCGTTCAGAAGTATCCGACCTTTTTTTAGATTCTGCATAGTCTAAATCCGCTTCTATAGGTGTATACGTAATAAGATTTTTAGCTATAGTTGGTGTGCATTGTAATCGGGTGGTGTTATGGCTAGGCCTAAAGTATATGTAACTAGGAGAATACTTTCACCCGGCTTAGAGATTATAGGTGAATACTGCGATTACGAGGTATGGCCTGATGTAGACTATCCTCCGCCGAGAAACATTTTAATCGAGAAGATAAGGGATAAGGATGGCCTCCTATGTCTTCTGACAGATAAGATAGATGCTGAGGTTATGGATGCCGCTCCTAACCTTAAAGTTATAAGCACATACAGTGTAGGCTACGATCATATAGATATAGACGCTGCTACGAAAAGAGGTATCTACGTCTGCTATACTCCAGGAGTGCTTACGAATGCTACGGCAGATTTCGCTTGGGCTTTAATGCTAGCAGCTGCTAGGAGAGTATGTGAAGCCGATAAGTATGTTAAAGAGGGTAAATGGGAGAAGCCCTGGAATCCATTCATGCTCTTAGGGGTAGATGTATACGGTAAGACTTTAGGTATAATAGGGTTAGGGAGGATAGGAAGGGCTGTAGCTGAGAGAGCTAAGGGATTCAACATGAAGGTTATATACTATGATGTCTACAGACTGTCTCCAGATGAGGAGTCTAAGCTGGGAGTGGAATATAGAAGCCTCGAGGATGTCTTAAGGAATGCCGATTTCGTAAGCATCCATGTACCGTTAACTAAAGATACTTATCATCTCATAGGCGAGAAGGAGTTTAAAATGATGAAGCCTACAGCGATCCTAATCAATACATCTAGAGGGCCTGTAGTCGATGAGAAAGCCTTATACAGAGCGTTAAAAGAGAGGTGGATAAGGGCTGCAGGTATAGACGTATGGGAGCAGGAACCTACACCCAAGGATAATCCTCTATTGACGCTCGATAACTTGGTAGCTGCACCGCACATAGCTAGTGCTTCTGAGGAAGCTAGATCGGCTATGGCTGAGATGGCTGCTAAAAACCTTGTAGCAGTATTGAAGGGGGAGATGCCTCCAGCTTTAGCTAATCCTAGCGTCCTAAAGATAAGGCCGCTTGATAAAGTTAAGGTTATATAATTTTCGCTGTCCATCCTTATTCTCCGGAGCTTTCTTTAACGTATCTTATACAGGTTTTTGATCTGCATCTTCTTCGCTTCAGTGATAGGATGGATGCTGTGATGTATACAAGGAGCATGGTTATACCTATCACCCCGCTTATAGGTAGATTCAGTATGATAGCTATGATGAATCCTGCTATTGATGAGAATAGTGTGACAGCTATAGCTTGATCCCTGAGTTTTTCAAAGCTGTGAGCGAACTCATAGGCGATTATAGCTGGAGCAGCTATGAGGAGTTCTGTGAGTAGCGAACCTACGATTCTAAGATTCATTACGGTGCAAAGTGCAGCTAACAGCAGTATCAGGTATCTATAGAATCTTGTGTTTAAACCGTATGCTTCAGCTGATTCTGGATCAAATAATGTATATTTCAACTCTCCATGGAATAATATCAGTATTATTATAATCAATATACCTACGGATATAAGCTCTATAAGCTCATAATCTGTTATACCCAGTACGTCTCCCACCAGAAAACGCCATGCCGATGATATGTATGGGCTACTTAACGCTATAGCTAGAACAGCTATAGCCGTGGATGATCCGAAAATCATGCCTATAACCATATCGCTTCTCCCCCCGATCTTCTCCTCGCTATATCCTGATAGGACTGCAAACATTATGCTAGCTATCAGAGCACCTAGCGTCGGATTCACATTTAAGATTAGAGCTAATGTAGCTCCGGCTAATGCTGCGTGAGCTAAGGCTGCTCCCAACGCTGATAGCCCTCTCAATACTACGTGAACACTTATACTCGCGGAAACTATACTGGCTATTATCATCGCTATTAGGGCTTTAATTATCAGTGGGGATAGGATATTAAGCATGTGAATCCGTGCCTCCGATGAGCTTCACCCCATCCTTCACGTAGAAGTGTACGGAACGCATATATGTCTTCTCGAGTAAATCCTCCTTTAAAGCTATATCTGGATCGCCGAAAGCTATTAGGCGTTTATTAAGAAGTAGGATCTTAGTGGCGTACCCTATCAGAGGGTTTGCATCATGAAGAACAACTACAGTGCATACCCCCCTACGATACTCATCATACACTATATCGGCTATACTCTTTATGGAAGATGCATCTATAGCTGAGAAAGGCTCATCTAGGAGTAATATCTTAGGATTCGAAGCTAACGCTCTAGCTATCAATACCTTTTGCTGTTCTCCACCGGATAGATGCGAGTATGGCTCATACCATAAGTTCTCTATACCGAGCTTGGAAGCTATATCTAACGCCTCCTCCTCGTCTCTATACGTAACGATCCTGGGAAGTGTCTTAGAAAGAAGTTTACCCATAAGGATTACGTCTTTAACGAGCATAGGCATTCTAGGATCGATCCTCTCCCTTTGAGGGACATAGCCTATAAACTTCCTGATCGATCTATCCTTGTAAGGATCTCTACTTAACACTCGTATAAAACCTGAGGATGGTTTCAATATACCTGCGATCAGCTTTAATAGAGTGGTCTTTCCAGCTCCATTTGGGCCTAATACAAGTATAAGCTCAGGCTTAACAACTCTAAAGCTTATATCAGAAAGCGCAGGTTTGCCGTTAAACTCTAGCCCTACATTCGTAAACTCTATCAGAGGCTCCATAAATTTCACCTTCTACACCTTACGACTAAGAATAATAGAAGAACAGATATGGCTGTGAGCGAAGCTACGGCTACTATGCATAGCACTGGGGAAGCTGCTCTACTAGAATACCCTAATTTCACATTAGCTAATGATGTCAACAGCCCATAGGATATCACTTTTATGTATTCGATATAGCTATCTTCACATCCGACAGGTAACGGATTGAATACCATGATAGGTATTCCTATCTCCTTCGAGATCTCGTTAGCGATCCTACCCTCGTCAAGTTCATATTCAAGTAGATGGACAAGTATAGCATCTGCAGATTTAGCTGAATTCCTAAATTCAGCTATATCCCTTGGTGTTGCCGCTTTCTCACCTCTTATAAGTATACCGGTGATTTCTACACCTAGATACTCTAATAGTGGCTCCATATGCGATCCGGCTAAAGCCACCTTAACCTGTCTCAGCATATAGGCTCTTTTACAAGTTTCTATCCATTTATTTAATCCTTGAAGACTTTTGTTGAAATGTTCGAATCTATATGCATAATAATCTCTTCCACCAGGATCTATGCTCGATAAGACTCTATAGATAGCTTCAGCGATAATAACTGCGTTCCGCGGGAAAAGCCATACATAATGTGGGTTACCGCCAGGTATATACATGCTACGGCTCCAATTCTCCCATCCAAGCTTAATAGCAGAAACGCCTTCGAAATATCCTAGGAACTCCTCCCTACCTATACATATTAGTACATCAGCGCTTTCTACGAGAATCCTATCTTCAGGTTTAGGTGCATATACATGTGGATCCATATAGGCTGGTACTATCGTAAATACATCCACTCTATTCCCTCCGATATCCCTAACTATCAACGCTAGAGGCTCTATCGTTGCAATAACCTTAATCTTGTTATAAGCGGTTAGGGGTATAGTGAGCAGATTCATAAATAATAGGAGTAAAGTTAACGGTATCGTGATGCGCATAGATTTTACCTCCCTAAATGTTTATGGGGGATTTTAAAGCCACATGGGCAGTATTCAGGTATATTTAATAGCTTACATAGTGATTCTGAGAATTTATCCGATATAAAGAAATCTATTTTTGAAGATTCTTCATGAGCCTCCTCCCTCGTAAATCCTAGGATATCGTGGAGGAAGCATTCCAAAACCCTATGATTATGTAGAAGATTCATTACATAGTTTAATCCCTCAATAGTTAGCTTAATACCTATCCTAGGCGTATACGTGATATATCCCTTCAGAACGAGGCCTTGGAGGATGGATATGGATGTAGGCGTCTTTACATTGAATGATTCCGCTATCCTCGACGGCTTAACGTATTCTGAGATACCCCCCTCCTTATATATGGTGAGAAGGTATCTCGATTCAAGATATGTAAGCACAAGTTAGAGTCACTCTAACTTATATATAAAGATTTATATGATACGTGAAGTGGAAAGTTTATTAAGGATTGTAGCGCTCCATATGAGTAAGCCGGTCGGGGTTTAATCGATGAGCTTTACAAGGATGCAGCGTGATATGCTGAGGAAGGGGGTAGAAGAGGTCTTCAGACTTATAGAGAAGGGTGGCCGGAAGTTTAGGCAATCAGTAGAGCTTATAGTAAATCTTAGGGATATCGATCTTAAGAAGCCTGAGAATAGGTTTATGGATGTTATCAGTTTACCCCATGGCTCTGGAAAGCCTGCTAAGATATGCGTGGTGGCTTCAGGTGCCTTAGCTTCTCAAGCAAAGAATATCAGTGTTGATCTAATTATAGATCCTAATGATATCGCTTCGTATGCTAGCGATAAGAGGAAGGGGAAGAAGTTAGCTAAAGAATACGATTTTTTCTTAGCTGAAGCTCAATATATGGGTCTTGTAGGTAGATATCTAGGTGCGGTTTTAGGTCCAAGAGGGAAGATGCCTACGCCCATCACTCTAGCTACACCCCTAGAGGATACTATAAAATCTCTCAGAAATAGCGTGAGGATCAGGGTTAGGACTAGTCCACAGGTTAAGTGCAGGGTGGGCGTTGAAGGCATGAGTATAGATGAGGTAGTAGAGAATATAGAAGCCGTTTTATCTAGAATTATCGGTAAAGTACCTAAGGGTATCGGGAATATTGAAAGTATATACGTGAAAGGTACGATGACTCCGGCTGTTAAGATAAGCTTAAGCGGAGGCTGAATACATGTCTACTCTAAGGTTATCTACTAGAAGAGAGAAGAAGAAAGAGCAGTTAAATGAATTGAAGAATCTTTTATACAGCTATCCTACGATCATCGTAGCTAGACTATATAAAATTAATGCGAATTATTTACATGATTTAAGAATCAAATTTAAGGGTAGATTACTTTTCAGAGTAGCGAAGAATACGTTATTTAGGAAAGCTTTAGAAGAGGTTTACGGTAAAAATAATGAGATTGAAAAATTTAAATCGATATTAAGCAATGAAAACGTATTTATATTTACCAAGGAGAATCCATTTAAAGTCTACTTGGATCTATACGGAAGCCGGATCGCAGTAACCCCCTCACCTGGGGATATAGCTCCAGAGGATATAGTAATACCTGAGGGTGATACAGGCATCCCGCCAGGACCTGCAATAAGCGATTTCAGTCAGCTAGGGATAGAAACTAGGATAGTTAAAGGTACTATATACGTCGTTAAGAGTAAGATTATAGCGCGTAAAGGTGAGAAGATCTCCCTAGAAGTTGCTAATATCCTATCTAAGCTCGGTATAAAGCCTATAACCGTATGGCTTGATCCTAAGGGGGCTCTAACTGATGGGGTATTCATATCTGAGGATCTACTTAAGATAGATATAGACAAATATAAGGAGAAGCTGAAGGAAGCAGTAGCTGAGGCCATTAACTTAGCGGTTAACATATACTATCCGGCTGCAGAGGTTCTACCGATGTTAATCTTGAAAGCGTATAACGAAGCGCTATCCTTAGCTTCGGTCATAAATCTACCTATACCTGAGTTGGTCGTAAATAGTATAGTGAAAGCTGTTATGGTCGCTAAGACGCTATACTCGGTAGTCGAAGAGAAGATGAAGGAAGGAGAAACTTTAAAAGAGAAAGAAGAGCCTAGTGAAAAGGAGGAGGGGTTAGAAGGGTTAGCCGCCCTATTCGGATAGGAGGTGAGAGTGTTTGGAGTATATATACGCGGCTCTATTACTCTATCATTCAGGACAGAAGATAGATGAGGAGAGTTTAAAGAGGGTATTAAATGCAGCATCCCTAACGGCAGATGAAGCTAGGATTAAATCACTGGTAGCAGCATTATCAGGAGTAGATATAGGAGAGGTTATAAAATCTGTAGGTGTAGCCACAGCCGCTCCTGCTACGGTAACTACCAGTAAAGAGGAATCTAAAGCTGCAGAGGCTAAGAAGGAGGAGAAGAAAGAGGAGGAAGAAGGAGCTTTAGAAGGGTTAGCCGCATTATTCGGTTAGCAGTAATTTATCATCAATGGTAACATTGAAGCCGTTATTTCACAGGTATCCTTTTGATGGTACCGCATCTAAGACATGTTATAACAACCCTAGTAGTTCCTTTAGAGCTTATCCTTATTCGGCATGTATAGCCTGGTACTATTAGACGCTTGCATCCCTTACATATAAGGTATCTCTTATATATTGTCGGGATCCTAATCTTCGCTTTCATAGATATTCTTCGAGCTATTTCTACATATCTATCCGCTCTCTCAGGATTCACTTTGAAGTATTTCAATGCCAGTTCAAATAATCTTTCTATACGTTCTAGAGCTAGCTTCTTCCTACTCCTCAACTATATCACCAGAATCGTGTAGTATCGCTGATAGGTAATCCTTTACTACGCTGATCCATTTCAACCCCCGGAAATTGTATGGCTTCCCTGCTAACTTCGTAGTTGCAATGCATAGTGGTCGTTATGCACATCAAATGGATATCAGATTGGGCACTTATAAAAATCCTGCTTAATCCCAGATTCATAAAGTATATCTAGGAGGTGTCTCCTAGATACGCTAATGTATGGTTTTCGAAAAGCTCGTACTAATCGCTGCAGAATCGGCCTTGGAGCTTATACCAGATGAACTTAAGAGCCATCCTGATATAAAGCGGTATGCCAGGAAGATCGGGGTCGATGTAGACTACATCATACTGGATAGAAGTTATCATCACCATGCAATGTTAAGACTAAAGGATTCCGAGAAGCGTGGTAGGCCAGATGTAGTTCACTATATACTTCTCTCGGCGTTGGAAACGCCTCTATGCTGGGAGGGTATGCTGGACGTTCACGTACATACATATGGTAATAACGTGATACATGTAAACCCTAAGATTAGGATACCTAAGAATCATTTTAGATTCCATGGTATAGTAAGACAGTTATTTAAGTATGGTAGGGTTCCTCCAGAATCCGAGGAGCCCTTGTTAGAGCTTCACCGTGAAACATTTAAGGTTCTTATCGAAGAGACCAAGCCGGATATCATTATAGGTTTATCTGAAAAGGGTAAACCTGAAACTATAGCTAAACTAGCATATAGGCTTATAGAGTATAAAAAACCTGCTGTAGTCGTAGGTGGTTTTCCTCATGGAGAATTCTCCGAGGAGACGTTGAAATTATTAGATGAGGTTGTATGTATAGATCCTGAACCGATGCATGCATGGATAGTTACCGCTAGGATCGTCCACAGTTTTGAGGAAGCTCTAGGTTTAGATGAGAGAAGGATAAGTATGCTAAGATTATATGGATGATAAAAACCCTTTAAGGACGTCGTAGATCGATCTGAGAGTTACATGGGTGATTCGCTCATTTCCTGTTAGAGATTCAAGCCTTCTAATCCTGAAGTATAGTGGTGGATGCGGGTCGAAGTTCAGCCACGATCCGGCTCCGTAAGCTTTCTCATGTATAAGCCTAGAATATCCTATCTTGTAGAGAGCTTCAGCCAGAGCCTTAGGATTACCGAGTCTAATAGCTGATTCTAGGTCAGCTCTAGCTTCTAGGAATTTGCCTATAAAGTATATCATGAAGAATGCTAGAGGGAAGTATATAAATGGTAATAGTACGACTATCGGATAGAGTATGTATATTCTAAGAAGATATTCCGCTACAGATACTATGAAGAGTATGAATGGATCCACATTCTTCACATGACTTAGTTCATGTCCTACGACCGCTTCGACTTCAGCCTTATTAAGCTTAGCTAGAAGCCCTGTGGTTACTATAATCGCCGACTTCCATGGTATGATCCCTGTAGCCGCCGCGTTCGCTACAAGCGTATTGATCAAAGCTAATTTAATCCTAGGGAGATTGTATCTCCTCCTAGCATTCTCTACTATATCGAATATATCGAATGAATGTACTACTATCTTATCTGAAGATGCTTGGAATCCGTAGAGGGAGAAAATCTTACTGACAACCTCAGGTTCAGGTGTATTACCTAAAGCTAAGGTTTCTTCGAATACAGCCTTCTTTACCTCCATCAACCTATCTTGGGTGAAATTCAATATGAACCATTCATACTCTTGAGGCGATAATATATATTGGACTACATATATGCGTCTACGTTTCTCATTTAAAGCCCAATCAGCCATACTCGTCATTATATTGTCGGCATTCAATAGGATTATAAGCTGCAGGAGGACGAGCATGAATGGAGCGTAATATTGGAATATTGCGAATAGCATTATATTCAGCATCATGAAGAGTAGGAAGAATGGAAGCATATTATCCGAGAATAGCTTCTCTATAATCTTCCCCTTACGGGAAGTATATTTATCGGGATATATGCTAGCAGACTCAACGAATGTTAAGAATATAGATGAACGCCTCACGTAATCCTCGAATGAACGGATAGCATAACGTACCACATCCCTTATATTCTCGACCACATCGATCGGGGGATTACCATAACAGTATATATCCAATATAACAGTTTGGTCCACATATATAACGACGTAGATATTCCATTCAAATCCGTAGCTTAACGTAAATGTAATGACGTTATAGCCTAGATGAAAGCTGTGCTGTATTAGGAATGGCGGTATACGAAGCTTCGATGATATCATTTGTTCGATGAAGCCTATAAGCTCCGGCAATCTATGTCTAGGGGCTTCAACTTCTAACGTGAAACGTATAGGTGGGGAAGACACGACTCTGCATACACCTAAATCCATGTTAGAAGATGTAGTCTGTAAGATAAACATGACGTTTTAGTAACTAGGTATACATCTAGAGCTCTATAAACTGGGCATGAGGAACACCAGATATTGTTATAATAGCATCAGCATGTACGAGACCTCTCGCTCTCGCTCCGCTCACTATCTTATCCCCGAATAAGTTCGCTATAGTAGCCGTCTCTATTATCGAGAGAGCCTTATCGATGGTAACTAGCGATCCCTTAAAGAATCTTTCCTCTATACAGACCTCTAGATCCCCCTCCCTCAATGTTTTACCTAGAAGATCTGCATCGCATGCAGCTACGAGTATCTCCCTTCCATACCTAACTACCTTAACATATACCAGATCGTCTTCCAAATCCTTTACACTCCTACACATTTATCGGTGCATCCTGAACTATTTAATAATTGCTTTTCATACATACACCGGTGAGATCAACGGTTCATGATGAGGATCGTTGTATAAGCTAAACCTTAAGTTGTCGTTCTAATACTTCTTCGGATGAAGATAGGAAAGAGGTGGAATACAATAGGGTGTGGAAAGATATGTCGAGATATGAAGAGTTAATATTGAAACCTAGGAGTAGATTCCTAAGGGTTAAATGCCCTAGTTGCGGTAATGAACAGATAATATTCGAGAAGCCGGCGACTAGAGTTACATGCAGAATATGCGATCAAGTGCTAGCTGAACCGAGAGGTGGTAAAGGGAAGATACTTGCAGAAATCCTCGAGTATCTGCCATGAGGTGTCCGATATGAGCAGCGAATGGCCTGAGGTAGGCGTGGTTACAGTAGGTACCGTTAAAAGTGTATACGATTATGGCGCTTACGTAGCTTTAGATGATTACGGTGGGAAGGTCGGCTTCCTGCACGTATCTGAAGTTTCGACTACATGGGTTAGAAGTATAAGGGATTATGTAGAGGAGGGTAGGAAGGTTGTCGTTAAGGTTATCAGGGTTGACCCAGAGAAAGCACATATAGACCTCTCCCTAAGAAGGGTTACCGAGTCTGAGAGAAGAGAGACTCTTAAGTTCTGGAAAAGGCGTAGAAGCGGATCAATGCTATTAGCTAAAGCTTGCAGAGAAGCTGGGTTAAACTATGAAGATGTAGTAGCTAAATATGGAGAAGCTATAAAGGAAGAGTTCGATAACTTCTACGGATTATTCGAAGCTGTCGTGAGCAAGGGGGTTGAAGCCCTCAGCAGACTTAACCTTCCAGAGAATCTGGTGAGAGCTGTAGAACGTATCGCTAGGGAGAAGATATACATAAAAAAGGTAGAGGTTTCAGGTGTGTGCGAAGTATACTTCTACGATAGTGATGGTGTGGAGAAGCTTAAAAAAGCCTTTGACTATGCTCTTAAGCTCAAGAAGCCTGAAGGGATCGAAGATGTTAGAGCATATACCATCGGGGCTCCTCGGTATAGGGTCGAGGTAATCGGAGGCGAATATGGCTTAGCGGCTAAATTTCTTAGGAAAGTTATGGATAGATTGCAATCGGTAACGGAGAAGCTTGGAGGTAATTTCAAGTACGTAGAGGAGAAGTAGCGATGGTATGGCTTTTAAGGAGATGCCTAAATTGCGGAAGATATACGCTTAGTAAAGAGAAATGCCCCTACTGCAATGGAGAAGTTAGAGTACCTCATCCGCCTAAAAGTTCTATATACGATAAGTATAGAGAGTATAGGAGGAGGATGAAGGAGATTGCGAAAACCGATAGTACTCTGGATTAAACGGGATCTAGAGTTTAACAACCCGTTGGTAATAGAAGGCTTCCCAGGTTTAGGGTACATCGGTAGGATGGTAGTCGATTATATCGTAGAGAAGCTTCATGCAGTAGAATTCGCTAGGCTCTATACGCCGTATTTTCCGCAGCATGTATTAGTGGATGCATATGGTGAAGCTAAGCTGCTTAAAGCGTCATTCTACCACTGGTTAAAACCGAATGATCGGCAGAGCATCATATTGGTAGCTGGCGATAGTCAAGCTCAAACTATTGAAGGTCAGTATAGGCTTGCATCGACAATACTAGGGTTTACACGTAAGCTAGGGGCTAAGAAAATATTATGCATAGGAGGGTATGAAGCCTACGTGAATGGTCGGCCTAAGCTATATGTAGCCGGGACCGATCCGGAGGTTGTTAGAGAAGTTGCATCGATGGGGTTAGAAGTTGGACGTGTAGGTAGCCCTATCGTAGGTTTGGCAGGGGTGATACTCGGTATAGCTAAATTCTACGATATGAAAGGCATAGCGATTTTAGCGGAGACACCTGGCTACTATCCAGATGCGATCGCGGCTAAGGAAGTAGTGATATTCATATCTAAGTACATAGGCGTAGATATAGATGTAAGCGATCTAGACTTGTATGCGGCTAGGCTATCTCAGGCTTTACGTGGATTCGAGGAGACGGCTGAGGAATTGAGACAGTTATCTGAATCAGCTAGGATAATTGATAGGGGGAGACTAACCTATATAAGCTAAGGTTCTACTATCGAGCCTATATCATATCCCTCGAGAGCTTTTACTATATTCTCCGGGTTCAATCCTGATACGACTATAAATTTGAGTGGTGTCTCTAACAGTAACCGGCATGCTTCAGGATCTATCACCTGGCTTATACCAGCTCTGTGCTCTGCATCGGAGAATATCGATCTCAAATCGCTAATCTTAATCCTAGGCAGCTTCACCGCATCCCTATAGATATTGGGATCCCTATTGTATATACCATCAACTTTCGAGGCTTTAATTATAGTATCTGCCTTCAATCTCCTAGCTAATAGAATTGCGACAGAATCTGTTGTCATGCCTGGCTTTAAACCGCCCATAACAGTAAGCAACCCAGAATTAAATATCATCTCAGCTTCCTCTAAGCTCCTAGCTATAACGCCTTTCGTTAGATCTTTCAAACATTTCGAAAATAATAAAGCTACTACGCGGGAGGCCTCTATAGCGATCTCGTCTTTATCATAATCCGTTAATCCTAGCCTACTGGCTATATCTATCAAATTCCGTGCAAAGTTCCCCCCTCCAACTACTACCACTGGTTTGTAGCCTATCCTTAGAAGCTTCCTTATAGTCGATGAATATGCGGTTAGCATGTTTGGGTCTATAGGTGATGCGATGATGGAGCCGCCTATTCTGATCACGATACATTGATCCTTCATGCTCGGATAACTTTAATTAAGCTATTCAAGGTATAAAGATGACGGAAGGGATCGAAGATAGACGGGGATATCGGTTGTCCTCCAGTAAGTTACCTAAGAAGCTTAGTACGAGGGTTCTTGAAGCGTTAGCTTCCAGCATAAGGATTGAGATACTTCGACTACTACATGAGGAGGGGCCTCTTTCCTATAGCGAGCTTATGGATAGGTTGAATCTAGATCCTGTTAAGCATGCAGGTAGATTCGCATACCATCTTAAGAAGATTCAATCAGCTAATCTCATAACCCTATCGAAGGAAGGGAGGAAGTATCAGCTTACAGATCTAGGATGGAAAGTATACGAACTTACACGTGAGATTGAAGAGTACGCTCTTAAAGCTAGTACGAGACTTCTAGTGAGAACGTCGCGTACGACTATAGAAGAGTTTGATCGAAGCCGTATTGTTGATTCGCTTGTGAAGGAGGCGCAGATGCCTCGAGAGATAGCTGAAAGGATAGCTAGGAAAGCTGAGGAGAGGCTTTTAGATCTGAGAGTGAAGTATCTTACAGCTCCGTTAATCAGAGAATTCGTAAACGCTATATTGATAGAGGAGGGTATGGAAGAGTATAGACATAAGCTTACAAGGTTAGGTCTACCAGTATACGATGTGAAGGAGACTTTTCAAGATGTAAGTATTAAAGGTGGTGTCATCAAGGATGTTAGGGATAGAGCAGGTGAAGCAGTGCTCAGAGAATATGTTCTTCTAGACATCCTGCCTAGAAGGGTTGCAGATTCTCATCTTTCAGGCTATATCAATATCAGGAAGCCCGGATCCTGGATACTCTACCCAGATATAATAGTGCACGATATCGAAGAGATCCTAACTAGATATGCCTCGGCGCTAACGGCTGCATCTGAAGGTGGAAAACTAAGCTTATCCTTAGCATACATATCCAAGTTTGTAAGAGACGTATGCTATGAGATATGTGAAGAGCAGATTCTAGAATATTTCAATGTATATTTAGCACCCTATATCGTAGGAGTTAAGGATAGCGAAGTGGATGATATGCTTTCTTCATTCCTCATCGATATCGCGGGTGTGAAGCCTACGATATCATTGGGTATCGAGTTCGGTATACCAGATTTTATGGAGGGGAAAAGGGTGCCTAATAGAAGGGTTAGGTATGGTGATCTATATGATGAATCCTATAGACTTCTCAAAGCTTTACTAAGATGCTACGAAAAACTAATGAATCTTGATGGGTTTAGAGGGCGTCTACCACGCCTCATAATTAAATTTAGAGGGGGTTTAGATGAAGAAGTGCTGCTCAACATACATAGGATTATATCTATGGGAGGGGAGGTGACATTCTCAAATTTAACTAAAAGCCAAGGAATAGCATCATCTGAGGGGGTATGGATTAAACCTGATCAGGGGATGGCGGAATCAGCCCTTCTAAGAAGGGTATGGATTGGAGGTGTATCGCTGAATATTCCCAGAGCATCGTATGAATCACATGGAAGGGAGAATATATTCGCTCGCAGATTGGAAAGGATATGTAGAGATGCCGTAGACTCTCTGATGGCTAGGTATGCTGTTATCTCGTCTAATATATCTGCGAATCTACTTCCGACGATATTCGGCGGGGTAAATCCATACTCTAACTTTAAAGGATATAAGTGCAGCTTAAATCTAGTCGGCCTTCTCGAATCAGCAGCGATGCTTATAGGCTCAAAAAGCCTCATAGAAGATGAAGTACTGGATTATGCATGGAAGATCATAGGCTACCTAGAAGAGATTATGAAAGGTATAGAACAGGAGGTGAAGGTTAGGATAGCTCTATCTAGCATAGCCGATATGGATGCCTCGACTAGGCTCGCCGATATGGATCGATTATACTACGGTAAAACCAAGGAGTATGCGCAGGTCCTTAGACCTTACTATACATCCGGCTCCATTCTACCTTTAGACGTAGAAGTATCTACGATAAGTAGGTTGAGGATGGAGGCGGATTTCCATAAGAGGATCGATGGAGCTTTAGCTGTGATCCCAGTAGAAGAGGATGAAGCTGAAGATCTAGAAGCATTGAAGGATTTAACGTTGGAAGCTTCTGAAAATTACGATCTAAGATGGTATAGTTATGGGCTTAAATTCACATATTGTAGTATATGTCGTAGATGGTTTAAGGGCTTCATCGAAGCATGCCCAGAATGCAATTCGTCAAGAAGCCTTACAAGATACGTTAAAATCGGGGCGTCGTATATAGGTGAGCACATTCTACCTCAGAGTGTAAGGAATGTGTTAACGGGGTTAGGAGGCTATTCGTTAAAGTAGGTTGAGGAGGGCTTCATTTCTATCCATAATCCTACGACAATAGTGGCATTGTATTAGAAGCGGATCCATCGATATTACGTGAAAGATAGGCTTGATCGGTTCACGGCTATTCGTTATACATGATGGATTCCCACATTTAACGAGTCCTACTAGAGTATCAGGTATCTTAACCTTCATCTTTGATAAGACTTCATAATCTCTTATTATGTTTATCGTAGCGTTAGGTGCGATTAAAGCGATCTTATGAACCTCCTCCTCTAGAAGCTCTTTACCTTCAATTTTAACTATATCCTTTAGTCCAAGTTTATGGCTTGGTACATTCATTACCACGCTTATAGTTAACCCCTCCTTACCAGTTAAACCTAAGATTCTAAGCACATCTAATGCGTGTCCCGCAGTTATATGATCTATGACCGTGCCATCCTTGATTTTCTGGACTCTCAACTCCTTTCTTTCGCTCAAGATATCCACCCAGCCTAACGTTTCAGATAGTTTAGGCTAGGATTTTAGCTTTTCTACCACCACGAATAGCAAAAAGGTAAAGAATATGTCCTTCTATTCATGATACTACGATACATGGTATGCGGCAGTATATATCGAAAACAGCTGTAGTAGGTAGAGCTTACATAGGATTAAGCTGTATAGTACTGGGTGCAACAGTGGTAGGTGATGGCAGCTTCATAGATTCCTATACGATTCTAGGGTATCCGGTGAGATCTAAGATAATGAAGTTTATCCAGGAGAGTGGGGTAAGCTTTGAATCATTAGATGAGATTAGCAGTGGTTGTCGCATAGGTAACCAATGTATAGTTAGATCCAACTCTATAATCTACGAAGGGGTTACTGTAGGCGATGAAGTGGAGATAGGTCATGGTACGCTTATAAGGGAATCCGTAAATGTAGGGCGTTCCACACGTATAGGCTCCCATACAGTCGTAGATGGGTACGTGAAGATAGGAGAGAAAGTCAGTATACAAACTGGATGCTATCTTTCACCCGGAACGATTGTCGAGGATGATGTCTTTCTAGGGCCATATACTACAGTTTTGAACGATAAGTATCCTCCTAGCGGTAAATTAATAGGTGCTAGGATATGTCGAGGCTCTATCATAGGTGCTGGGGCTATGATACTCCCAGGAGTAGTCGTAGGCGAAGGGGCTGTTATAGCTGCAGGTTCGCTCGTTACGAGGGATATCAAACCGTATAGTGTCGCTAAAGGCAGACCTGCTAGGATCTGTTACTCTAGGGAGGAGTATGAAGAGAGAAAGAAGAGATATCTCAAACAGATCTAGGGTTGAAGTTCTAGGAGTGTCTCCGTAGATGCTACGTTAGGTAGCTTATTAATCTCAAGGACTGTACGGCATATATCTCCTAGAACAGGTGCTTCTACGAAGGCTACTAGATCATATCTACCAAATGTAAAGAATGCTTTAGTAACTCCTTTAATCCTCCTCACAGATTCTAATGTACCTACGACTCCTTTTGGCTCCAATTTAACGAGGACAACAGCTTTCATCGTAAACCGTCACCTTAAACCGACGAGAATATAAGGAGGGTCTCCGTAGATTTAACCCCCCTAGTTTGAGCTAGCTTAAGTATACTTTCTTCTAGATCCTTTAAATCTTCAGTTTCAACCTCTACTACGAAATCCCAGCGTCCGAGTGTAGGTATAACGGATCTAGCACCTTTAGCTTTGCCAATCTCTAGATTTAATGTTTCGAAATAGCCTGGTCTGGCTGTTATTAGTACGATCGCCTTTATCAATTTGGATCCCCACCATTTATTAATATCCCCTCGAATATAATATTTTTTACAGGGTTCATCTATGGAGTTTCAAGGATTGCTGGAAGTAGCGGTGTACGTGCATGCAACCGAGGATGAATCTAAAGTTATGAAAGCCGTTAGTAATGTATTACCTGGAGATATTTACGAGAAGATAAGTTTCGAGAAGATTAAGGTGAAGGGTCATTATGGTAATCCGATAAATGTTTTAAAAGCAAACGTTAGGGTTGATGATCTGAAAGCTTTATCGAGGTACATCCTAGATAGGATGGAAAATTATGATAGGGAGTATATACACAGAAGCTTGGAGAGATTCATAGATAGCACGGGTACCCTATACTTCAGATTCGATAAACAGGAAGCATATCTGGGAAGGATAGTGTTGAGGAGTAACGATCCCATATGTGTAAGGTTGAGGTTCGATCTACCGCTGGGAAGAGGAGTAGATCCCGTCGAATACATTAGAGGGATACTATTTGAGGAGATATATCGATCTCCACGTTAAACCGAACGATGAGAAGGCTATATACAATATACTTGAGACTGCCTCAAAATTGGGTTATAGTATAGTAGGTTTAGTTGCCGATGAGGCTGTATATCGGTTGGTGGAAGGATATAGCGGATTAAAGATTTTAAGGAGGGTTGATATAGATGCGAAATTAGCCGATCTACGTGGATATAGGGTGAAGTTATGCAGGAAATACGACGTCATATCCGCTATCTGCCGGGATAGTATGGATATTAGGAGGGCTTTGAAATCCGGCTTCAACCTATTATGCTTTAAAGGTTTACCTCAAACGCCGAAGATAACAGATTTCTCCCTCATAGAGGGCAGCGAAGCTTACCTTGAGCTAGATGTATGCGATCTATTATCGTTCGGAAGGGATGAAAGAGTGGCTATCTTTAGAGCTGTAGCTAGGATTTTTAGGTATGCGTCGAGGAAGAAGGCGAAGCTTATAATAGCGAGCGGCGCAGTCGATGCTTATAAGCTTAGAGCACCTTTGGATTTAGCTAGTATGGTAATTCCAGCTGGTGTAAGCTGGGATGAAGTTTTAATAGCTGCTGTGCACAACCCATATAGTTTCTTCTCGAAGATCATGGGGAAGGATAATGGATATATTTGTGAAGGTGTCAGGGTAACCGGGAGGTGGTAATTTATTCCTCTAAAAACTATTAGGAGAAGATATATGCTGATAGAAATCGTTAAAGGTAGTGTATGTATAGATGGTAAGCGGATATTCTCTGTGTTAAAGGATAATCTAGCCGAATTTTATGGTGAATACGGCTTAAGTTTAGCTGATGTATATCTCCTAGAGTATGGTGATGAGTACCTCATAATTTCATGTGATCATAGGATGGTACAGCAGGTAAGATCAGCTGTAGCGTACATAGATAGAATCGGTGACGCTAATATTTTGTTGCGTGTATCGAGTATCTCTGGTACTCTTAGGAGGCTTAGGATGAGGATGAAGTAGGCATAACGTTTATCTTTCAAGAGGATACCTCAAATAATCTCGGAGGTAAGTACGGTATGTTTACACCACCTGGAGCGTATGATAGAGTTATAACAATATTCTCACCGGAAGGTAGGCTGCTTCAAGTAGAGTATGCTGTCGAAGCTGTTAGAAGAGGTGCTACGATAGTTGGTATAGTATCTAGGGAGGGGGTGGTTCTCGGAGCTGAGGAAAAAACTACGTCCAAGCTGCAGGATCCAAGGTTTTCGTGGAAGATCTATCAGATAGATGACCATATAGGTGTGGCTATAGTAGGGCTTGGTGCTGATGCACGTATCCTTGTAGATCAAGCTAGGATCTATGCTCAGACGCATAGATTAACTTATGGTGAACCTATAGATGTAGAGGTTTTAGCGAGGAGGATAGCCGATATAAAGCAGGCGTATACGCAGTATTCTGGTGCTAGGCCGTTCGGTGTAGCTATGGCTTTTGGAGGCGTAGATAAAGATGGGCCGAGATTGTTCGTAACGCTACCCGGAGGGGATTATTGGGGTTATAAAGCCACGTCTTTAGGTGCGAATAGCGAACAAGCGTCAGAGGTATTGGAAGCGGAGTATAGGGATGATATAACGTTGGATGAAGCGATAATTTTGTGCTTAAAGAGCTTCTCTAAGGCTTTAGAAGGAAAAGTTGGTGGGCGTAATGTGAAGATAGCTATCATACCCACATCTACTAGACAGTTTAGGAGGCTTACCGACGAGGAGGTTGACCTATATGCGGCTAAGCTTGGTTAGAGTCTAAGCTTCTTTACTTAGGTGATTCTTCCTCATTCACTCTGAGGAAATTGTTTAAATGTTAGCGTAGATTATTTTACCATAGAGGAATGAGGTTTTATGAAGGGTGAAAGTACGTTAGCTCGCATAAGGAAGGGTGGGGAGAGGTACGAGATACTAGTGTATAGTGAAGCAGCTCTGAATTATAGGCTTGGATTAGAGAAGGATATAACCAAGGTTTTAGCTTCCACCGATGTATTTGTTGATTTTAGGCAGGGGTTGAGGGCTTCTGCGGATAAGCTTAGAAGGGCATTCGGGACTGATGATGTATACAGAATAGCAGATTTCATAGTAAAGCATGGAGATCTTCAGATACCGGCTGAGCTTAGAAGAAAGCTTATCGAGGAGAAGCGTAGACAGGTAGTAGCTTTCATAACTAGGAATTGTATCGATACGCGTACCGGTCTACCAGTACCCCCCCTCAGGGTTGAGCAAGCTATGGAGGAGGTAGGGGTTTCTATAGATCCCTTCGAAGATGCCGAGGTTCAAGCTAAACGCGTGATAGAGGCCATCAAGAGTATAGTGCCTCTAAAGATAGAGGTTATGCGTATTGCTGTTAAGATCCCGTCTAGGTATGTAGGTAAGGCGTACAGCTTAGTATTAAATATAGGCAGCGTCGAGAGAGAGGAGTGGCAGAAGGATGGATCTTGGGTGGGTATCGTAACAATACCTGCAGGTTTGCATGGGGAATTCATAGATAAGCTGGGTAAAGCTACCGAGGGGGAGGTTCAAATTAAACTATTGAAGTGAGGGTAAGCCTATGACAGTAGTCGAAGAGAGGAAGCTGGTTCTGCCAGGAGATCTATTAGCAGAAGGGGAGGGGTATGAAGTTGGAGCTAACGTTTATCGAGAAGATGGAAGGATATATTCGTATGTAGTCGGGCTTGCGAGTATAGTGAATGGTAAAGTTTCTGTAACGGCTCTTAAAGGTGTCTATATACCTAAACGTGGGGATGTAGTAATAGGTGTAGTTAAGGAGGTAAGCATCACTAGATGGATTATAGATATAAACTCTCCATATCAAGGCATACTTCCGGCTATTGATGTCTTCGGTAAGAGGTTTTCAGCAGATAAGGTTAATCTTCAGGATTACCTGAAGGTAGGTGATGCCGTGATAGCTCGTGTCGCTAGTTTCGATAGGACCATGGATGCCGTGTTGACTGTTGGAGGAAAGGGGCTTGGTAAGATTAATAGCGGTAGACTCGAATATATAACACCGACGAAGATACCTAGATTAATAGGGAAGAAAGGCTCCATGATAAATCTCCTTAAGAAGGAGAGTGGATGCAATATAACGATAGGTAAGAATGGTGTAATCCTTGTAGAAGGTCCTAATAGAGAGTTAGAAGAGTTGGTAGCTGAGCTTATAAGGAAGATAGATAGGGAGGCGCATGTACCCGGGTTAACCGATAGGGTGGCTGAGATACTTAAATCGATTACGAAGAGGGAGTAGTGTATGTCTGAATTCGTTAGGATAGATGGAAGAAGAGCCGATGAGTTGAGGCCTATCACTATGAGGATCGGCGTACTCGATAAAGCTGACGGATCTGCCTACATAGAGCAGGGAGGTACTAAGATTCTAGTAGCCGTGTATGGTCCAAGAGAAGTTCATCCGAGGCATCTAGGTCTTCCAGAGACGGCTATAGTTAGGTGTAGGTATCATATGGCTCCGTTCTCTACTAGAGAGCGGAAAAGCCCTACACCTACAAGGAGGGAGGTAGAGTTATCTAAGGTTATAAAGGAGGCGCTGGCAAATGCCATACTGCTGGATCTATATCCTAGGACGACTATAGATATCTTCGTAGAGGTGTTGCAAGCTGATGGTGGGACGAGATGTGCGGGTATAACGGCGGCTTCACTCGCTCTAGCAGATGCGGGTATACCTATGGTAGACCTAGTAGCAGCTTGTGCTGTAGGTAAATGGAATGGTAGGATAATAATCGATCTAACAGGTAAAGAGGATGAGGAATGTGAAGCAGATATGCCTGTAGCTTTGATGCCTAACCTGGAGAGGATAACGCTTATACAGCTTAACGGTAGGTTAACTTCAGATGAATTCTTAGAGGCGTTCAACCTAGCCGTTAAGGCTTGTAAGCGTATAGGTGAGCTACAGAGAGCTGCCCTAAAAGACTATTATGAGAAGATAAAGGAGGAGGTTCTTTATGAGCAGTAGGATTATAATACCTGAGCTTACGAAGAAAAGGGTTAAAGAGCTTGCTAGTCAACGTAGAAGGATCGATAAGAGGGGGTTAACAGAGTTTAGACCTATAACTATCGAGAGAGGTGTTATACCTCAAGCTGATGGATCTGCTTTAGTCCATATAGGTCATACTAAAGCTATAGCAGGCGTCAAGATAGATTTAGGTCAGCCATACCCTGATATGCCTAATGCAGGTGTGCTCGCAGTCAACGTAGAATTGATGCCTCTAGCTTCACCCACTTTTGAGCCTGGACCGCCTGATGAGAGAGCTGTAGAAGTAGCACGTATAGTCGATAGAACTATACGTGAAGGTAAAATGATAGATCTGGAGGAGCTAGTCGTGGTATCTGGTAGGGAGGTCTACGTGATCTTCATAGATACTTATCTCGTCGATCATGATGGAAACATGATAGATGCCTGCGTTCTCGCAAGCGTAGTAGCGCTTCTAGATGCAACTATGAGGAAGGCGATAATATCAGAGGGTAGAGCTAAGCTGATCGAAGAGAGGGAGCCTCTACCTGTAAGGCATTATCCGCTGACGGCTACTATATGTAAGATAGGTGAAACGCTTATAGTCGATCCTACGTTAGAGGAAGAGGAAACAGCTGAAGCTAGGATAACTATAGGATTCGACGAAGAGGGTAGGATATGTATGGTGCAGCATAGTATAGGTACACTTAGATATGGGGAACTCTATCAAGCGATAAACCTATCTAGGGAAGCTACGCTCCGTTTAAGGGAGGATCTTCGTAAGGTGTTCCCAGATGCCTCGTAGTAAGCAGAAGACTCTAGGTTGGCTGAAGGCGAAGTATGGAGCTACTGTTAGAGCAAGGTATACCACGGTGTGGCTTCAAGCTCATAGCAGGTATCGATGCCCTAGATGTATGTTTAGAAGTTTGGAGAGGGTTTCAATCGGTATATGGCGTTGTAGGAAATGTGGTCTAACCGTAGCAGGAGGAGCATATCAGCCTACTACAAAGATTAAGTAATAAAGCCTAGTTATGGAATGATTAGAGGAGCTAATGCTACTATCAGGATAGATCTAGGCGGGGTGGAGGTAAACAGTATAGTGTATCATTCTTTAAAGCCAGAAGCTAAAAGCCTACCATCAAGAAGGGTTAAGAGTAGAATACGATTAAACGATGCGATTATAATAGAGATACAAGCAACTGACGTAATAGCTCTAAGAGCTGCAGTGAATAGCTATATGCGATTAGCAAGGGCTGCAAAGAGCGTCGTGGACCTCATCGGTATACATCCATGTTAAACTTTTAAAGACACATGTTTTAATCTCCTATAGTAAGCCTCGGTAGCTCAGCCAGGTAGAGCGACAGCCTTGTAAGCTGTGGGTCGCGGGTTCGAATCCCGCCCGAGGCTCTAGCTTTTACCTTTCGAAAAATGCCTAGGAAAGCTTTAGGTATCATCGATATTAGCAATGAAGAGGAGGTATTTCAATGGAACTAATTTGAACCCCCTATCAACTATACACTTTGAAGGAGGGTTTATCTCCCTAGATCATACTTATAATGCTAGGTGTTGGGAGTTATGGAGAGCTAAGTGGTATCGGTCAGCTTTTAGATACTTTCTTTCCCGGTTTCTTAAGGAGTAATGGGTTAACGAGAACAGCGGCTATTAAAGCTCCTATCCCCAACCCAATTATCGAATAAGTATAGTTTTTAAACGTTGTGAGCAGCCATGCTGTGGCATATCCAGCTATTAGACCACCCCAACTCTTAGCGGTATAAGTGATTCCATAGTTTATTGTCGAATATTTTGAACCATAAAAATCTCCGATAAAAGCTGGATTGAATGCAAAGACTGCGCCTGAAAATAGCATTGCTAGTATGATGAAGGATGCGAATCCTATTGGATTAGAGGCAGTAAAACCGAGTGCTAGCATCATGATCCCTGCAAGAGTGTAGAACAGTGTAGCCGTAAGTTGTCTGCCTATACGGTCTGATATCCATCCGCCTAATACTCTGCTGAACCCGTTTGCTAAGGGGTATGCGACTAAAACGAAATCCAGCACATTACTCGGTATATTATTTGCCTTTGCCATCGGTACGACTTGAGCGCCAAATAAAAGCGCGATAGCTGCTATAATGGCGAATGATATGTAGATTAACCACCATTGATATGTTTTTAACATCTCATACCATTTCCAACTTACCATATTTTCCTCTTTGAGCTTCTGTTGCTCAAACTTTGGATACTTATAGAGAAATGTGAACGGTAAGATGAAGATCAGCATTAAGATACCAGTATACAGGAAAGCTGTCCTAACACCATAACTTGAAATCCATGTCTGAAGCAGTAGATTAAAAAAGGTAGTTCCAGAACCAAAGCCAAAAGTGGCTATCCCTACAGCAAGCCCTCTTCTATCGGGGAACCATTTAACTGCTATAGCTATAGAGACTCCGTACAATATTCCAACTCCTACCGAACCAATTGTATAGCATATATAGAGATGAATCGGAGAGGTTACGGTAGAACTTGATAAGAAGCCGATAGCTACTAGTAACCCAGCAAGTATAGCTATATTCCTAGGCCCAAACTTATCCGCGAAGTAGCCGGAAAATGGTTGCACAAAGGTTGCTACGTATGTATATAGCGTGAACGTCACTTGGATTTCTATTATAGACCACGCTAAATCAGAGTTTAATCCAGAAGCGAACAGAGACCAAGAATACTGATAGATAGCGATAAACATCATAACGATAACAGCTCCAGCTAATATCCCCCATCTCTGTTGTGTCCCGTCTTCATTCAAACTAAGCATCCTATCTTCCACGCGTTGACTGTTAGATTTTTTTATCTTACCTTTAAAACTTTCGTAACCTCTTCCTTAGCCATCTACTGCGATATTCAGCTTTTTCATTTTTGCAATACAGATACTTTCTAGGACATTCGTTCTGATATAGATTCTTCTAACCCCTCTGCAAATCATAGGTTTCAATATTCCGGTAACGTTTGGGATGGATTTGCTAAAGCACTATATGATGAGAGCATTTACGATATCTAAATCTATCCATGAATGGATTATACTCATAGCTCAGTTAGTTCTTCTCAGCTTAATAGTCGAGTTTGTAATCTCCTATCTCGAGAGTAAAGCTAAAGAGGAATGGTTACATTATATTTAAATATTCATAATAGCTTTAGTAATATTTCTACTTTTGTCATTTTAGATTAAGTTAACTAAATATAGATGAAACTGTTGTGAAAATATTTAGATTAAAATCTGAAAAGATATATAAAAGATATAGTTATAGACAAAGTTTATGATGTTATAATATATAATGAAACAGCACTTCTAGTAATCAAGTATTCAGGAAGGATGACTTAATTATCATACCATACCGTGAAGTAGCAAATATTTACTGCTAATGTGTTCTGAACAGATATGATACTATGATATCATAATGAATTGATTTGATAGATTATAAGTTCAAGCATGTTAATATATCTTCAAACTGCCACTATTCATACCCGTTTAAGATAGCAATTAATATTGTTTAAGTTAACAAATATTGATGTTATCCATAAGTTGTTCTCTCAATTTAATCAGTTAATTATATTTATTTTATAATAGATGTTTATTGATAATAATTTCTACTTAAGTATATATTGATGTTGACTTAGTGATCATTTTAAATATGATTATATTTTATCCGCATTCCATTTGATTAGATTGATTATGTGCTGGATGGTAGATGTCTATTGATAGCTGAATGTAAACCTATATTTTATTAATTTATTTACGTTATAATTTCAAATCATTATTTAATTACTATATATTTGAGAAGTATAGTCGCATATAAGGGTAAGAGATTCACATATTCTTCTCCGGAAATATTATAATTTTTATTGTTTAGCTCTATATCTTCGTCGTTATAGCTTATCTATAGGAAAGTTTAATTAACAGTACAGTGATAACAGTTATTCTCTGTGGGCTTCGATGAAGGATGGTGGTATAGGGTATAAGAGGATTTTAGCGTTCATACTTCCCTTAGTCATCGTAGCCTTGCTTTTAATAACGATATATTTCACCTATCAGCCCATTGAAATCCATAGGAAGTATATCATAGGCTTGATTAGGATAGAAGGCGCGATGCTTTACGATGAGGATGCTTACAGGTATCTCCGTCTTATGGAGTATGCGGCTGCGAATTCAAGCGTGAAAGCCGTAGTCCTATATATAAATTCTCCTGGTGGGTATGCTAATCTAATCGAAGCTATACATCTAGATGTATTGAGTTTAAAGAAGATTAAACCCGTGATCTGCGTAGCTCAACTTGCTTTATCTGGTGGATACTATATAGCGGTAGCTGCAGATTACATATATGTATACCCCACTTCATACATAGGTAATGTAGGAGTTATAGGCGTAAGCCCGTCGATACTTATACCTTCTGAAATGGTCATAGAAAGTGGGCCGTATAAGGCTGTAGGCTTCTCTAAGCTTTTATTTCCATACAATATCACTAGGGCGTTGAATAACTTCTTAGACGCTGTCGAGTCAGGTAGGAATGGGAAGCTAAAGTTGAAGCGTGACGAACTTAGTAAAGGGTTAGTATACATAGGTAGCGAAGCTGTTAGATTAGGTTTAGCTGATAGCTTAGGATCGATCAGGGATGCTATAAGTCTAGCTTCAGATAAAGCTGGTATCAAGGAATATGAAGTTATAGAACTTAATACAGGTATCAGGTATAGCGGTTCTCTAGATTTTCAAAGTATGTACGACGATACTTGGAGGAATATCTCTTCATCTATGCTATCGGAAATCCATCCGCCACCAGCTCTCTACTACCTATACCTGCCACCACAGTTATATACCGCTTTAGTTTCACAGTATTCACAGTATGGTGCAGTACGATCGAATATCACGTATTCTAGCGGTAGAGTCATAGTGGATTTAAGTCATAGGAATACTATCTCATGGATCGATCTAGATGTCTTATCTGGGAAGCTTGTCGAGAGAGGTATATCCGCAGCCTTCATGAGGGATTGGAAGAGTATAAAAGCTGCGATCTACAATGCATCAGCTTTAATAGTAGCTACACCGACTATAAGCTATAGCGATGATGAAATTAAGATCATAGAGGAGTATGTAGAGAAGGGTGGTATGCTACTACTATTCTTTGATCCATCAGCAGAGTATGTAGTTATATCTGATCTCGCATATCCGATGAACACTTTAGCATCTAGGTTTAACGTATACTTTGCAGGGGGATATCTTTATAATCAAATCGAGAATTTCGGTTTCTACAGGAATATCTACGCTTACGTAAACAAAGATACGGATGGTAATCCTTTAACCGTAAATGTAACAAGGATAGCGCTATTCACAGCTACGCACATTTATTCTTCTGGAGAAATTCTAGCTTATACCTCGAACGATACCTACTCATCTATGGCTGAAAAACCTGGGAGATATAATGTAGCCGTATACCTTAGAAGGGGTAATGGGGCTATCATAGCCTTCGGTGATCTATCATTCCTACAAGAGCCATACTGCTATATCGGTGATAATATTCAGCTTATAGAGAATCTAGCCTCTATAATAGCTGGCAATATTCCTCCAGCTCAAAGGGTTGAGAAGCCTGTAGCCCAACCTGAAACCCCTGAGGTTACAGAGATAGGTGAACCTGAAATACCTGTGGGTACTGAAAAGGTTTATCTATGTAGAGAGGATGGGGAGGAATATAGAGTTCTCTGGATTAAAGTTAGTGATAGAGAGGTTTTAGTCATATACCCTTATACGACCATGCGATACCAGTATGACGAGGAGGGGCAGCTTATCGGCTGGGTTGCAGATAATGTTACATGCATGTATCTAAAGCCTATACCTAAACATCCTTATCCGCTATTTAAGGATAAAGAGTGGAGCTGGGTTGCTGAGTATAACCTATCGATGTACGGCGTGGAGTATTCCGGATTGATAAAAGGATACTTTAAGGTCGAGGATATAGAGAAGGTGGAGGTAGCTGATAAAAAGTATCTCGCAGCCAGGATTCTATTCAGGATAAACGATACAGTCTATATAGAGGGATCATCATCTGTGAGTATATCGGAGGGTCTTCAATGGATATGTAGGGAAATCGGGCATGTAAGAGAGGAGGAGGTTACTCTTTACTATATGGATAACATACTGCAGGCAGAGGTTAAGAGGATGCTGGTACTCGAGGAGGTTAAATATAAGGGTGAATCTCTATCTAGCTTGAAGTATAATGCATTGTGTAGTACGGGTTGTCTGATGGTATGACGACCGTAAGTAAAGGTATTGTATGCAGTAGATGCGGTTCGAAGGTCGATATACCTGAAGCTAACTTCTGCCCCGTATGCGGTGCACCGTTGCAAAGAGTTGAAGATGTAACATGGAGCGTGAGCGATGTATTCAAGGTTCTTCTCCTATCCTTTCTAGTCTTCATACCGTCTATTATAGCGGTAACGGTTTTCTTCTATTTTCTATCCGTTATCGATCTATTTGAATCTATCTTTACATCGTTCATGTTCCTCTCCTTATTCCATATAATCCTACTATCCTTCACCATCCTCTACTTGAAAAGGAGAGGTGGTAGCTTTAGATCCATCGGGCTTAGGAAGATTGATCGAAGAATTATAGTGGTGGGTATAGCTTCAGGTTTAACTATCCTCGCAGCGAATATGTTCGTAAGCATGCTGCTCCAGCCGATTATAGGTACTAGTCCCATACAGGAGGAAGTGTATAGGCTTATCTCTAAGCCTGAAATACGGATAGCTATGCTCATATTTTCTACCGTATTAGCTCCGTTCGTCGAAGAAATATATTTCAGAGGGTTCAGCTATCAGGCTTTCAAGAAATCTTGGGGGGTGAAGGCGGCTATACCGTTATGCTCGGTATTCTTCTCCATTCTCCACATGGATCCATGGAGTATTCCTAATACGTTCATAATAGGAGTAATACTAACTCTAGTATACGAGAAAACAAAGAATCTAAACGCTGCAGTGATAGCTCACAGCATGAATAATCTTATAGCAGTACTTATCTACCTACTTACCTAGTTTATACGTTTCAGCATGATAGCTTTAGATGGGCATATAGATGCGCATAGACCACAGCCCATGCATAAATCCTGATCTATCAATGGCTTTCCATCTACAACTTTTATAGCTTCGTAGAAGCATGAACGTAAGCAGCGCATACAGCCAATACATCTATCACTGTGAATACTAGACTTATATATGGATACTCTGTCAAGATCTTCGAAGCCTATGATGTTAGGTAAAGCTACGCCGATCACATCGTCTATGCTAGAAAATCCTCTATCCAGAAGCCATTTATCGAGGCTCCTTAACGTATGGGCTATAAACTGAAATCCATGCATTATGATCGCTGTACATATCTGGACGGCTTTGCATCCGAGCATCATGAAGCGGAGTACATCCTCGTATCCAGCTATACCCCCTGAACCTACTACGCATGCTCTAACACCGGATTTAACTATCTTATACGCCCAGCTGCAACTTATAGGGCTCATCCATGGGCCGCCATATCCGCCTAAGCCGCCCCAAACTACAGGCTTCATAGAATCTATATCGATAACCAATCCTTGGAATCGAGCTGTAGCTATAAGTATATCTGCGCCAGCTTTATCAGCTGCTAAAGCTATAGCTAGAGGATCTGCACCATGAGGTGTAAGCTTGACAGCTACAGGTATCTCGACCGTACCTTTAACGGTAGAGACTATCTTCCCTACGATATGAGGATCGGATCCAGCTATCTTACCCATTATGGAGCCCTCCTCTGTTTCAACATGCGGGCAGGATAAATTGAGCTCTATCATAGAGACCCCTGCATCCTCCATCATCGACGAAAGTTTAATCCACTCCTCCATGCTCCTACCGGCTATACTAGCTATGACTATCGCGTCGTATCTTCTAGCGGATTCTACGGTTATGTTAAGCTCCTCTACAGCCTCCTCCGGGGTTAGCTCTGACATAAGCTCTACAGAGTAGAGTGAATAGAAACCTGAATCTATGGATTCTGGGTGTAGTACGTAGAATCTAGGTCTAGGTTGGATTCTATGCAGTTCAGCGTAGGTTATAGTTTTCGATACGACCGCGGCAGCTCCCCACTCCATGCATTTAACCATAGCTTTAGAACTTATTGTAGGTGTACCGGCAGCTATTATTATCGGGTTTTTAAGTTTCACACCAGCCAGTTCTACAGATAGGTCTGGCATAAATCCACCATCCTGAAATCTGTAAGTATCCTATTATAGTAGTTTAGGTTAAAGTATACCTGCATCTATTAACGCTCTACGTATAATCTCCCTCTCACTATCAGGTATAGGTTTCAGAGGGGGTCTCACATATGTGTACCTTATTACTCCAAGCATAGCTAAAGCTTCTTTGAGTCTAGCTCTATATGCTCGAACAGGAGGGGCGAATATGACATCTGCTAGAGGTTGAAGCCTAGAAGCTATCTCCATAGCCTCTCTATATCTACCGCTTATCGTAAGCTCATACATTTCGACTAATAGATCTGTACCTATAGTGCCGAATCCTATGAGTGCTCCATCTGCACCGAGAACTAGCGATTCGTATATGAAGTTATCGTTACCGGTTAAGACTGATACCCTAGGATTGAACTTCTTAACAATCCTAAGAGTTTCTATGAATTTTCTAGCGTCGAACGAAGCCTCCTTTATAGCTATCACGCCCTCTAACGATGTTACAAGCCGTAAAGTTTCCTGATCGAATATCACCCCGCCTAAATCTGGTTGAAGCTGAAACATCACTAGTGGCACACCGGATCCCTCGTAGATAGCTTTATAGTATTCGTATACCGTATCTGAAGCATACCCTCCGGCGAATACAGATGATGGGAATACCAGCAGCGCATCTGCACCTGCATCCCTTGATTCACATGCCCATCTTACAATCTGAGGCATGAAACTGGGTTGAAGCCCAGCTATGATCGGAATTCTATCGCCAATAACCTCTTTAACGATCCTTATAATCTGCCGCCTCTCTTCTGGTAGGAGGTGGGGCCCCTCCCCTGTATCCACGTTTACAGCTAGCCCACCTATCCTGAAGCTTGAGATCCACTTCACATAGTTTCTCAAAGAATCCTCGTCTATACTATAATCCTTGAGCATCGGGCATACGATAGCAGGTATTATTCCCTGTAGCTTAATGGGCTTCATATCTATAGGATTAGAAACAGTTATCCTAGAAGTTTATATATCTTCTCTATCCGATGCTATGATATATCGAAATCGAATAATATACCTCCGACTATGGTTTTCGCTACGTTGACTCTATATGTTCCTAGACTACCCTTGATGGATAGAACAGCTATGTCGGCTATACAACCGTCAGATATCGTGCCTATAGAATCTAAGCCTTCAAGCCTAGATTGATTAGTCGAAGTAAATTTTGATGCTAAAGCTAACGCTTCATCGAAGGATCTAGCAGGTCTATCTATCATGAACCCGGAGAAATCCCTCGTAAACAGGTTTAACAAGTTCTCGAAAGCTTTATCCATGGTAAGTAGGCTTCCGAAGAGTGTTCCCGGTGGAGGTTGCTTCCATACACCATCCCTATCCATATAACATTTAACGAGCAATACACCCCCATCATCGCTTCTACAGCCGATAACAGAGAATGCTTCAAACTCTCCTTTAGGTATCTCCTCCTCTATAGGGAATACAGCATCCGTTATCGTTATGATATCCTCTATCCTACCTTTTTGAATACGTCTCTCTATGATATCTGATACGTACCTCATATCTACATGGTAGCCGTCCACTATTATCTCAAGGGATAGAGGTAAAATTAGAGCCCCCTCATACGTACCTCCCCCATCGAATGGTTTAAATGACTGCCCCATAGCTCCGTTCGTTATATGTACGATATACCTCAATCCCTTCTTCCAAGCCTCTTCAAGCTGTCTAGCAGAAGCTTTAGAATGCCCACAGCCAACTATGAGACCTCTAGAACTAGCGTACTCTATGAGGTCGGATCCGAAATCCGCTACGATATTAACTAGCTTAACAGCGTTGGTCTCTATTATATCATCTAGAAGCTCTACAGCCTCCTCCTTCCAGGGTTCTACTACATATTCGCGAGGTTGAGCTCCGCCGCATTCAGCTCTTATGAACGTTCCCTCTATATGAGCTCCATCTATCCTCGTCCCATCTATTCCATTCCTCCAAGATGACATGTACGATCTAATATTACGGAGGTAGCTTAGAAGCCTATCGTGCGGCATAGCTATTGTAGCTATCTTTGCTGAAGTTACGCCATGCCTAACTAGAGCTTTTGCAACTTTGGATAATCGATCTATACCCGTATCGTAGAGTGAGCCTATTAAATCGTGTATATGCTGGTCTCTAAATCCGGGTACTATGAATAATCCGCTACAATCTATAGTTTCACCTATCCTGATGCCATCACAAACCTTAGCTATTCTAGATCCCTCTACGGCTACATCTGTTCTAGATAGACCCTTAGGTGTTAGAACCCATCCTCCTCGGAGAGTAAAAGAAGACATACCGTTACTGATCTAACTTAAATCAGGTTTAGTTTAGAAGCGAGAGTCTAGATAGGAGGTTTTCGAGGAAGCATTTGGATTCGATTACATCTGAATCTATGTCGCCTCTATATCCTGCTCCACCTATATCGACTGCGATGTAGCCTTTATATCCGTGCTTCGCTAATGCTTTAACTACCCCCTCCCAATCCACCGTACCTTTACCTGGAGGTAGATGTAGATTATCTCTTCCATCGTTATCGGATGCATGTACATACGATATCCTAGAGCCTAGCTTCTCGACTGATAAGGGTAGTATCTCCTTCTGAGCATGCAGATGCCCTACATCTAGGACGGCGTAGAAGTTATCGGCGTTCACCGCTTCTATGAGTCTAAGCATAGCATCTGTATTGCTTATATTCTCTCCGACTCTAGGTTCGAGACATAACTTAAGCCCATACTCATCGGCTATACGGCTGCATCTCTTGAAGCTATCTACTATCCTAGACCAAAGCTTAGGATAGCTGAACCCTGGATCTACTTCAACCTTAAACTGTATACCGAAGCTTATAGCCTCCTTATACGGAACTGTACCGATGAATCTAAGTGGAGGTGTGAATGAATCTAGCTGGATCATATCGCAATCCAGAAACCTCGTTATAACGCAACTTTCTTCAAAATGCTTTAAAGCTTTACTCCATAGGCTATCGTCTAAACTCACCACATCAGGGAATATAGCACATACGTTAATGACTTTAAGACCTAGATCGCCGCATAGCTTCTTCACCTCACCTTTACGCTCCCTATACTCTAGTAGTTGAGGTTCATGAACAACTTCTACTTCGACTGCGTCGAATCCTAGATTAGCCATCTCACGTAGAGCTGTTAAGGTTTTATCGAATGATGGGGGGTAACCATACTTCGTTATAGCATAGAGCCAAGCGCAGCTAACCTTCAACCCAATCCACCGGCTTATATTTTAAAAATATCCATATATAAACCTTAACCGGGGTTGGATAAAAGCTCATGATAATTACGTTTGTAAAGGATGTAAAGGACGAAAAGTATATATATACGTCTAGGAAGCGTAATAATATACCCTTTCGGGTGGAAACTTGAGCGAATATATTGGGATACGTACTAGAGCATGGATACTCGGTATTATAGCTGTAATACTATCCACCATATTCACAACCTTCATAGCTTTATTCACAACCGGAGGTACATTGTGGGGTTTAACAATCAATCCATGGGCTCAAGCGCAGGCTGGGACTTTAACATTCGTACTCTGGTGGCCTCTCATAATAGCTTCGTTAGCAGCGATACTAGTTAGGAATGGTGGGCTTAACAAGCAGGAGGCGACATTGATATTAGCTATGGTTTGGGTTTCTTGGATGATTCCATCCTTCTACGGTGTACTGCCCGTCCTGACTATGATGGGTACTGCTAGGCAGATACCTGCATTCCATCAGTGGAATCTCGAGTATCTTAAGCCATGCCATTGGCAGTGGGGTCCAGACCCATTCAACGATAAGCTGTGGGAGTCATGGATGTACGGAGGACCGGTACCATGGGCTGAGTGGATGCCTGCATTATCATGGCATATCGTCAGGATATTAGCTTACTATCTGTGTTACATGTTTCTGGCTAGCATGTTTAGAAGGCAGTGGGTTGATCTAGAAGCACTCCCATTCCCACAAGCTTCAGCTGCAGTTAAACTAATAGATATGGCATACGAAAGAGTAGACGGAGGAACAAGACTATTCCAGAACGTATGGCTATGGCTAGGACTACTAATAGGATTCCTAGCAATATACCCATACTGGGCATGGACACTACCAGGACTAGGAATAGCGCAGCTAATGTACCCAGCTACTCAGGGGATAGATTTAACACCCTACGTCATACTGCCTCAAGCTCCGTTAACTTTCAACTTCGAAGCATTCTTCATAGGATTATTCTTCCTCATACCTGTGAAGACTTTATTCAGCTTCATAGTAGTGGATACCATAGCCTTCAGGGTGATACCGCCTATCATATGCTACATGGGTTTATGGGAGCCTCACTCTGTAGGTTCTTCGGGAGGTATAAACGCGTGGGTAGGGTGGACGCAGGAGGGATGGACCGGCCCCCTCATGCAGAGCTGGCAGCAAACATGGGGTAAGCTAGGCTGGGTTACGATAGGATCTATGTTCGGGTTGATATTCTTCCCGATATTCGTAACGTATAGAAGCGAACTTATTAACGTCTTCAAGGCTATCATAGGTAAAGCTCCTCCAGAAATCGAAGCTAGGGAACCGGTGAAGTTCAGGTACATGCTAATAGGCTTCATAGTATTCTTACTGGTATACTTAGCTACATGGTGGCAATCAAGTCTAGGCTACCTACCTATAGCATGGGGTTTAATATGGACGGTAATAAATGGGCTATACTGGGTTGGAAGAGCGAGGGTCGCCGGGGATGCAGGCCTCATATTCGAGGATCTCTGGAATGAGCAGAGGTTTGCACACTACTGGAATTCAACTATGTTAGGCTGGTTTTTAGCTGATACAGCTTCACCATTCTTCATCGATGATCTGCAGAAGAGGTACCTCGTAGTAAGAGCGGATTATCCATGGTATACGAGTGTTATAAAGGCTGCGCCTATGGCCTCCATAATAGAATCATATAAGTTAGGGTCTCTCGAAGGTGTACACTCGAAGTATATATTCATCGCAGGTCTCATAGCTACGGTCATAGGTGTCATATCATCGATGTTCATAATACTTCAGATGTGGTATAGCTTTGGAGCTTTAAACCTCTCGACGTTCAACTATACGGGTGCGCCGCATAACCACTATCAAAGGGCACCAACATATAGAGCTATAGCTGTCGTCGGAGATTATTGGAGACAAGGCATAACAGTGAAGCCTACAGCTAACCAGTGGATACTATTCTTAGTAGGCTTCATTATCGTATCGATAGTCTATGCTCTATCGGCTAGGTATCCATGGTTCCCAGTGAACGCTCCTGGGACAGCTCTAGGTTTAGGTATATTCCAAGCGGCAGTATGGTTCCCGGCGATAATAGCCTATATAGCTAAGATCATCGTCATGAGGCTTGGGGGGGCAAGATTATATGAAGATGTAGCTCTACCGTTCGCTATAGGTATGTCGGTTTCAGTATCGATAGCTATAATATTAGGTGCGGTATCAGGATTCGCGACAACTTTAAGTATGCTCTAAAAATAAATTATAATATTACCCTGTAATATTTTTCAATATTTTTTCAGCATTTCCGTAGAATATGTTTTGCACCTCATCTTTTGTGAACCCTATCTGTGGAAGCGTAACCTCCCAGAAGTTCTTGTATCTTAGGAAGTTTTCCGGAGTTGTATCCGTAGCGTAGAGTAGTCTATTTGGATCCGCATCGTAGCGTATCCTATTCTTTAGAGATAAAGCTATCCAGAATGTATGCCCTCCGCATATATCGAAGTATAGGTTTGGATTATGCATCATGAGTACTGCGGCTTCATCGCACCATGGATGACCTAGATGAGCTCCGATTATTATCAACTTAGGGAAGCTTCTAGCAATCCTATCTAGGCGGATTGGACGCATGAAAGCAGAAGATATCTTATACTCTCTATCCGATGGATCTCTAGCTACTATACCGGTATGGAAGAGTATAGGCATCCTATACTTCTCAGCTCTATCATAGTATGGGAAGAATTCTTCGCTATCATACGGTTTTAAAGGCTTTATAATCTTCAATCCCGTAAACCCGCGAGAGTAGAGGTTATCTACGATTCCAGGATCATCTACGCCTAGATGTACGAATCCAAAACCCCTTATTAGGTCTGGATACTCTCTGAAAGCATCTTCTATAAGCTTATTCTCATCCACCCCTCTAAACCTACCGAGACTTTGAAGCCAAACCATGGATATCTCGGCTTTCTCACATCCTTCTATGAGGCGTCTCAGCGGATCTCCACCTATGGGATAATGTACATGTGCATCTATCGCCTTCATAGCTGATCCGTCCATAAAACTATCGTTGTAAGAATATAAGTCTTAGGGTACAGATCCCAAGCCACTTAGCTTACTGGTAACCCTCATAGCAGCTTCCCTGAGCTCCCTAGCTCTATCCTCAGGTAATCCATCATATGTAAATATCCACGCCCCCCATTCTACACTCGCAGCATATTTGAGTCTATCCCTAGAGAGATGCGGTGTGTAGAATTCTACATGGAGTCTATACTCTTCGTTTACAGGTTTAACGGGTGATTGATGGAATATCATCATATACGCATACTCAGATCCGAAGAGCTCCTCATAAACCCCTGTAGCCACCCTTATAGTATCTGCTAATAGAAGCGCCGAGCTTTCATCAAGTTCGGAGAGAAGCTTAACATCCTTCAACGGGTATATATGCATCTCGTAAGGCCACATAGCGTAAAACGGCATCAGAAGTACGTAGCCGTCATTGATATACACTACACGTTTAGATTCTAGAAGTTCCATCCTAACTATCTCCTCGAATATATTCCCCCCGTAGATCCTTCTATATTCTAAAGCTGATTCTATCTCTCTAGATACCCTTGGAGGGATGAATGGGAATGCGTATATCTGGCTATGAGGATGGGTTAGCGAGACCCCGATTAATATACCTTTATTCTTGAAAGGCATAACATACTTTATATCCGGGTTCGATGCTATTTCCACCGTCCTCTTACCCAACAGGAGTATGTACTTAAATACCTGTTCTAATGTTAGATTCTGAAAATCTCCCTCATGAAGCGGGGTCTCCACGACAACTTCGCATACTCCTAGAGCCTCGTTCTTTATGAACGGATACCTACCTACATTCACCTTAGGTGGTGTAAGCGATAAAGCTGGATATCGATTCGGTAAAGCTAGGACATCCCATTCACCCTGGGTTTCAGATCCACCTGGACAGAAGGGGCAAGAAATCGAATGCCATGGCCTTCCCTTCCTATGTCCGGCTACGATTATCCAGCATCTTAGAAGCGGATTCCACCTTAACTCATGTTCAGACATGCTTTAAACCTCCACCCCCGATCATGCATCTCACCCTAAATCAGTATCCTCTACTCTTAAATAATCCTCAGTTCCTTAAGGTAGTATCACTCGGTAGAGAACCGAGTCCTGCCATACGCTAGCCATCTAATCGGTTTCTATGCTGCTAACCACGTTTCTCTATCCTAGTGCCTTCCCCTACGCTTGAAATCCAAACCGATGGACAGCCTATATTTAAGCATGCCTCTCTTATCTTCTTAGCGTCATCAAAATTCTTAGCTAAACCAAGCACAACCCCTCCAAGACCTGCACCAGATATCTTAGCACCTAGAGCTCCTGATTCGAGCATGGTAAGCCATATCTTCTCAAGTTTGGGTAGGCTTACTTCGTATAAATCTCTGAGTAACGTATGCTGGTATGAGAGTATACAACCTAATACGGATATGGGATCGCTGAAGTCAGGTTTAAACATGGATGCAAACTCATCGCCTACTATCGAATAGTACATCTCAGGTTTGACTTCCATATCTCTGATGATGGATAAAGCATACATAGTTGATCTATGCATCCTTATAGTGAAGATTATCCTATCCGCAAGTTTTGATGGAATCGATGATAGATATGGTTTTACCTCCTCCTCAGATATATCCTCCCATCTAGGCTCATAATATTTACGTCCAAGCTTTAAAGCTAATCCTATTGGGATCTTTACTTCATCTAAAAGCATTCTTAACGCTTCATCGATCTCTGCTTGTCTAACCGGATGGATAGATGAGATCCTACGCCTTATACCTGAATCCGCTAGGATTAATATAAAACCTCTATCCGGAAGCTCCTCTACGTTGTATGGTGGTCTAGTATCTAGTTTCAGTATACCGCCGTACGATGAGCCATACTGATCAAGTCTGCCGCACGGTATCTTCATAACGTCGTGTTCAGCGGTATACGCTATCTCAGCTATATCCCTCTTTGAAAGCTGGAGTCCGTAAAGTTCTGATACGAGTTTAGTTATCGAAACTTCTAGAGCGGCGCTGCTTGATAAACCTGAACCTATAGGTACATAGCTTAGTAAAGCTATATGTAGTCCATCGATCCTTACATCTCTATCCATAAAGGCTTTGACGACGGCTCTCGCATAGTCACCGAACCATCCATCTCTTCTAAGCTCTAACGCGTCTAGGCATACCTCATCTATGTAATCCTTGCCTTCTTCGAATAGGTTAACCGAAATAGTACGAAGTACTCCATCCCTAGATCTATAGCCGAGCGTGTAGCATCTAAGCTCGATAGCGATGGGGACGACTGGTAGACCCTTATAATCTTGATGTGTATTCAGGAAGTCAGCTCTACCTGGAGCTGAAGCCATCACTACTTCGACGTCTCCCGGCGGCTTCAGGAATCCCATAAGTTTAGATGATAACTCGCTAATGCTCATATCTAGATAGCGATCTATCCCATGAAAAGTAGATAAATACTATCTTCTAGATACAAGCTCCCAGATGGGAGATATCCTACCCTGAGATTCTGGACCTAGTATTATAGGCTCTATACCAGCCATTTCACATAAGTAGACTAGTGTGCGTAGATGGTTACCTGCTACGGCTAATATATGGTTTGACGGAAATACGTTTATGAATTCTTCGAAGTTGCAATGTAATTTAGCATGGACGTGAGGCCATGTCGGGTTAGTCTCCTCGTTTATAGCTCTTCTCTCCTCCGGTGGAAGCTCTACTGCTTCGCCTAACGTTATCACCATATAGAGTTTATCATCCCATAACCCTAGGCGTGCGAACGTTAATGGACCTGGGGCTGCATCGAACTCTACGGATGCTCCTCCTGCTTTGAAGTAGAATTCTAAAGCAGGATGGAAGGTTATCTTTTTGAAGTTCTCTCTAGGGTCGAAGCTTCTAGAAGCATACCAGCTTGAATGATTGCCAGAGTTACAGAAATCCCATATACCCCTATCTAGATGGTAAAGCCTTACATCCATAAATAGAACTGGGAGGCCTCCGCTTACATATTTCAATATCTGCATGGTTAAAGCTGCTAGAGCATCAGCTTCCGTAGCGCATACTATAGGCTCCTTAGGACCGTTCCAATCGTATGGATCGTTCATAAGCATTTCAGCTACATCCGTTATACATACATGCTCTGATAGCTCTCTCTGACCCTTTATACCGCAGAAGTCGAATCCAACCTCCTCGTTAATAATCTTCATAGCTAGATATAATCTCACCTGTTTCTCAAGGCTTTCTGGTGTGAGCATTTTCCCATCATACTTTATACGATCCCCTAGAAGCTCTTCAAACCATCTCATTCCCTTCTTAACCTCATTTTCGTCAACCTCCCACATTCTTTTAACTAGTAGGAATTGATCTATATGGTATAGGGTTACACCGAAAGTTTTCTGTATCGGAACTAGGTGGAAATATCCTGTCTCCATACCCATAGAATGGCCTCCATAGAGTCCGTAGACTTCCCCTCGGAGATTCGTATATGCTTGAGCGGCTCTAACCCAATCTATGACTTTGGATTGAATCTCAGGATCATCTATATCTCCGACTATACGGTGAGTCTTTACACCGGACTGCCTTAAAGCTCCATCTGTAGCTAGTAAGCCAACGTTCCCCGGATATTTACCGCTATTATTGGATAGACATAAGATAGGCCTATCTTTACCGACCGTATTTATGAAGGGCCATACGAGGTATGGGAAATCCCATACATAGAAGCATAATATTATCTGCTTACAATTCGCTTTAACAAGCTCCTCTCCTACTTCGCGTGCAGTTCTTATAGATGTTATGGTCTTTGAGCCTACTACAACCCTAGGTGTGGTTCCATCTATATTCCTAGCTTTACTACTTATTATCTCCGCCCATCTATGGACGACCTCCATACATTCCTCCTCGTTAACCCTATATACATGTTCTCTTTCATCGTTTATTAGAGCGATACCTATAGGAGTAGTCTTCAAAGCTAGACACCATCATAGGATTCCAGTAGAAGATAAGAAAAATCTTCTGGTTGTTCGAGATCAAACCGGCGATGATCTTATCTACATATGATGCTGTATAAGCTACGCCAATTATCGGCGATTATGGAAGCGTGACGATAATCGTCGATCCTGAATCTAGGTCTCAGTAGACCTATACGTGTAGGTACACATAGATCCCGGTATATATCGAAGAATATGGGGTTATCATCCACGATTATCTCGACATCATACTTATCGGTGATCTCTTCTAGAAGTATGCGTCGTATACCTCCCGGGTTCTCTAGATACTGTTCTAGATCTGGCGCCATGTAGAGTGATCCCGGGTCCACTGGGAACCCCATGAACCTAAGCTCTTCTGCGGTCGCAGCTTCCATGTTAACCGTTCTACCGGTAAGATATATTATCCTATAGCGACGAGACCATGAGGATACCACCTCTACAGCATAAGGTTGAGGTTTATCTAGCTTTAGAAGCTTGAAGCCTTCAGGCTCATGGCATAGAAGTATAGACCAGAATTTCAGGTATACAGACTGGTAGTTTAAGCCTCCGTAACGTTTAGCTATACTGCTGGATCCAAGCATCTCCAGCTCTTCCAGAGGTATCTCTAAGCCTAGTACTATACGCCATGCAGCTTGCCTTCTGGCAGAGGTATCCACTATAGTCTCATCTATATCTAAGACGACAGCTTTCTCTAACTGCATACGGTATATGCCTCTCTATAGAGCTAGTTTAGAACATAGATTTGAAGGATAAACTTCTTTTAAGTGTTACCTCCATCTATTAGGGATTGGGAGTGAGCTATATATGGAAGCTACACTTATCGAAACACCTCTAGGTATACTACTACTAGATGAAGAAGGTAGGTTTATCGATGGTGAGAAGTTCCGGGATTTGGAAGAGGCTGTAGATAAACTTAGATCTATATTTCAAGGAGAAATTGTAGATGAACTTGAAAGGCTCCTCGATAGATGGAAGGATAAGGTGAGTATGTTAAAGGTTTCATCGGATGATATAGCCTCCAAGCTTAGGGAGAAATTCAAGTTCAATGTGGTGGTAGAGAAAGCTAGCTCTGTATGGAAGATGTATGCTAGAAAGCCTATCGATATACTCAGAGAAGCTGGTTGGATTAAAAATTCTAGAGAGTATGTAGAAGCTAAAAGGAGAGTTGGATTATTGTTCGCAGAAAGATCGATCTCCGAAGCTTTAGCATCGAGAGATCTCCTGATAATACAATGTGTATCCGCTATCGATGATCTAGCAGAGATAATAAACATATTTTGGAGTAGGCTTAGAGAATGGTATGGATTGCACTTCCCGGAACTCGAGAGGATAGTAGATGACGTCGAGATGTATACAAAACTTGTACATAGTATCGGTGATAGGATCAACTTCGTTGAAGAGAGGCTATCCGAATTTAAAATCCCTAAATCTAAAGTTACGGATATCGTAGAAGCTGCTAGAAGCTCTGTAGGAGGGGAGATAGATGAGAAGGATTTAAAGCAAATAAGAGAGTTAGCATACGTTATACTTCAACTTATAGCTTTCAGAGAAAGGTTGATAGATTATCTTGAGGATTGTATACGTAAAGAAGCTCCGAATTTAACAGGTTTAGTGGGTCCGATCATCGGTGCTAAACTCATCGCTAAAGCTGGAGGTTTGGAAAAGCTTGCGAAGATGCCTGCTAGTACGATACAGGTTTTAGGAGCGGAGAAAGCATTGTTCAGAGCGATTAAGAGCGGTGGGAAACCTCCTAAGCATGGGATAATATTTCAGCATACGTTAATCCATCAGGCTCCTAGAAAGATACGTGGCAAAATCGCAAGAGCGCTCGCAGCTAAGCTAGCTATAGCTGCAAGGATAGACTACTATACGAAGGAAGATGTAAGCGAGAAGCTTAGGGAGGAGTTAGCTGAAAGGATAAAGGAGATTAGATCGGCGTATATAGAGAAGGGCTAGATAGCGGGGTTAGGCATAGAAGATAATATTTAAACGTCGAGTCATCTATAATCTTAGATAGCGGGAAGAGTTTATGGTGAGAATAGAGCCTTTAAAGGATATAGAGGGTGTCTATAGGGTTCAAGGGTTGAAACCAGCTAGGATAGCTACACGTAATCTTACACCTGGAAGACAGGTTTACGGTGAGAAGCTTATAGTATATGGGGAAGCGGAATATAGGGTTTGGGATCCGTATAGGAGTAAACTCTCAGCTGCTATATTGAAGGGGCTTAACAAACTACCTATAGGTAGAGGATGTAGGATTCTCTATCTAGGCGCAGCTACCGGAACGACGTCGAGCCATGTATCTGATATAGTTGGTGAAGAAGGTGTCGTATACTGCGTAGAGTTTTCAGCTAGAGCGCTCAGAGAGCTTGTGATGAATGTAGCTAGGTATCGGAGGAATATGATACCTATCTTAACGGATGCCCGTCTACCTGAGGGATACCGTTTTATAGTAGATGAGGTTGACGCTATATATTGCGATATAGCTCAGCCAGAGCAGGCTAGAGTGTTAGCGGATAATGCTGAATTCTATCTTAGGGAAGGCGGGTTTACGCTCTTGGCAGTTAAAGCTAGGAGTATAGATGTGAAGAAGACCCCTAAGGAGATATATGAGAGGGAGGTTAGCATTCTTAAGGAGAGAGGGTTTAAGATACGTAACATTATAAACATAGAGCCATATCATAAAGACCATGTTATGGTATATGCTATTTACAGACCTTGATACATTCCCATCTTGGATATCCTGTGGTGGAAATCATCGAGGGAAGCGTTAGATTAATCATACCAGCGTCGTCTTTAGAGAGTAATGTGCCTCCTAAGACTCCGGTGTTCTATAATCCTATGATGGCGAGGAGCCGTGATATCGGGGTTCTGTTTATTGAAGCCTATGAAGGTTTACCGAAGAGGGGAGCGAATGTATGCGATGCATTAGCAGGATCAGGTGTGAGAGGGCTTAGATACCTTATAGAAACCTCTAGGATTGATCATCTCGTTTCAAACGATATAAGCAGGGAAGCTGTGAAGTTCATTTCTATCAATGCTGATATAAATAATGTAAAGGATAGGGTGACTATAGAGAATCGAGATGCGAATAGTTTATTAGCGGATTATGCCTCTAGGAGGGAGCGATTCTATATAGTGGATATAGACCCGTTCGGTTCGCCTGCAGGGTATATACATAATGCTATTATGGCTGTACGTGGAGGAGGGGTTCTAGCAGCTACCGCTACCGATACAGCGTCGCTCTCAGGGGTTTACCCTAAAACCTGTCTTAGAAGGTATGGTGCTATGTCCTCGAAGACAGAGTTCTATCATGAAGTTGGATTGAGAATACTAGTAGGATACATAGCAAGAGTAGGGTTAACTTACGATCTAGGAGTGGAGAATCTCTTAGCTTACAGGGAAATACATTATTTCAGATGCTATACGAAGGTGGAGCCTGGTGTCCAGAGAGCTGAGAGGACGCTGAGTAATATAGGGTTCATAGGATATTGTAGGAAGTGTATGTATAGGGTGTCCATATCTCTAATGGATATGGTTGAAGAGGGTAGTCTATACTCTGTTGCATGCCCTTTATGCGATTCTGCTCTAAGCTTTATAGGTCCTCTATGGATTGGAAAACTGGCTGAACCAAGCTTATGTACTAAGATGATCGAAGAGATTGAGCGAATAAGTATAACCGATAAGAGTTATGCCAGTAGACTTCTATTGATCCTAACATCCGAAGCATCAATGCCTCCGACATACTATACAGTCGATCAAATATCTTCGAAGCTTAAAGTAAAAACACCGAGTCTTGAGAAGATTAAAAGTATAATCAGCGAGGAAGGCTATAGATTTTCGAGAACGCATTTTGATCCTAAAGGATTTAAAACAGATATGGAATCATCATATTTGATAGAGCTGTTAAAGAAACGATTAGAATAGCTCATCGAAAGACGGATTTAATTCTTATTCAGCTACCCCTAGATCCCTGATTGAGCACCCACTTCTCTAGAAGCTGGCATTTTAGATGTGAAGTATCTCCTCCGATACCGCAGAGAGAGTTCTTCTCACATAATATGCACGGTGCAGATCCTATAGATAGATAGCTGGATTCATCATCGACTATCAGGAGCCTGTACGTCCATCTACTTGAATGTAGTATGCGTTCTCTTTGTACCAGCCCCCTCCTCTCTAAGCTTGATATAATCTTCGCTCCCTCCTTACTCGATACCCCCAACCTTTTCCATAAATCGCTTTGAAGTATCCCATCTTTTGAATCCCTTATTATCTCCAAAGCCTTCTCCTCGAGAGACTCCCTGCCCTTTTTAGCCATCTTCGTATCTAATACGTTATTATCCTATAGATCCTAGATAAGCATTACATATTTAGCGTTAATGTTACCTACACCCCCTCGAAGTAATCTTTAAAGAGGTTGTCACTACCCTTTATTCTAGGTTAAAGCTTTGAGTGAGCCGGTGGATATCGAACTCGAGAATATAAAGAAACGTATGCTAGCTAAGCTTCAGAGGAAGCTTGCATCGAGTGAAAGTAGGCAGTATAGGCACGAATTAGACTCGGAGAAATATGTGGAGAATAATCTTGAAGGTAAAGCTGTAGAGATATTCGAGTATTTCAAGCAGCAGTATCCAGATAAAGTGTATAGAGCTGTAGTCGAAGCGTTAGCTAAAGCCATGATGAATGGAGTTATACCTAAACCTCTCGATGCCGTAACCCTATACAGTATATTGTCGAATTTAGGTCTGAAAGTGAGGCTTCCTAGTAGGATCTACATAGCTAAGAAAGGTGAGGTGAAAGATTTCTCTGAGTATCTTAGGGAGAAGCTATCCGAGGAGTAGGATGCATAGGAGGTTGAAGCGTACTCAAACATAGATAATATTTAAATGAGTGTTCCGCAAATCTTTATATTGTCAATTAAGATTTACGGAGCAGTTTAGGTATGATTACTGAAAAATCCTCAAAGGCTATAGGGAAGGTGGTATTAGCCTTCTCAGGCGGGTTAGATACATCCGTAGCTGCTGTGTGGCTTAGAGAAAGGTATGGGGCAGAAGTTATAACGGTAACAGTAGATGTGGGTCAAAACGAAGATTTTAGAGATATAGAGGCGAGAGCGGAGAAGCTTGGCGTAATTAAGCATTACACATTAGATTGTAAGGAAGAGTTTGTTGAAGGATACGTGTTTAGAGCTATTAAGGCGAACGGGCTATACCAGGGGGAATACCCTCTGAGTAGCGCCTTATCGAGACCGTTGATCGCATCTAAATGCGTCCATATAGCTTTAGAAGAAGGTGCAGATGCGATTGCTCATGGATGTACAGGTAAAGGTAATGATCAATTAAGATTCGAGGTTACGATAAAGTCTCTAGCGCCAGATATCAAGATCTTAGCTCCGGTAAGGGAATGGGGGTTCAATAGGGATTGGGAGGTAGACTACGCGTTAAAACACGGCATACCTATAAAGCCTAAGAGGGAGAAGTATAGTATAGACGTGAATTTATGGGGTAGATCGATCGAATGCGGTCCATTGGAGGATATATCATCTAGTCCTCCTGAAGACGCATTTGAATGGACTAATCCTCCGTGGAAAGCTCCGGAGAATCCTGAGGAGGTTTCTATAAGGTTTAAGAGTGGTATACCGGTAGCCGTAAACGGGGAGGAGATGGACGGAGTGAAACTGATATCGTTCTTGAATAGCCTAGCAGGATTGCATGGCATAGGGCGTATAGATCATATAGAGGAGAGGACTATAGGTATAAAGACGCGTGAAGTTTACGAAGCTCCAGCTGCTACTTGTATACTTAAGGCACATAAAGATCTAGAGAAGCTTGCACTGACAGGTCGAGAGTTAAGGTTTAAGGAGTTTGTAGATGCGGAGTGGAGTAACCTAGTGTATACGGGTTTATGGATGGAGCCCTTAAGGGAAGCTTTAGATGCATTCATAGATGTAGTCGAGGAAAGAGTTTGTGGGGAGGTTACTCTCAGAGTCTATAAAGGCTCTTTAACGATCCTATCGAGGAGATCAGAATACAGCTTGTATGATGAAGAGCTTGCAAGCTATAGTGGTAGTAGTACGTTCGATCAAAGATGGGCTGAAGGATTCGTAACGATATGGGGGCTACCTACGGTTCTTGCACGTAGGATTCACCCGAAAAAGATATCTGATAGATGTGTATATGGGGGTGGGTAGGTTATGCAGGTTAAATGTCCAGAATGTGATGGGGATATACTGATACCAGAAGACGTGGTTCCAGGGGAAATAGTCCCATGTCCAGATTGTGGCTCTGAGTTTGAAGTATATCTGAATGATGAAGGGGGTATAGAGCTTAAACCTGTAGAGATAGAAGGTGAAGATTGGGGAGAATAGAGCTAGCTTGGAGGTTGGTAGGATAGTTTGAGGATCGTAGTGAAGATAGGTGGAAGCTTGTTAGTTGAAGGGGTTGAAGAGACTGAATTAGCCTCTGATATAGAGCGTATAGCATCCAGCCATAACTTGGTTATAGTTCACGGAGGGGGTAGAGATGTTACACGTATATGCGAACGTATGGGGAAGAAGCCTATTTTCGTAACATCGCCTGAAGGCTTTAGGAGTAGATATACAGATCTCGAGACTTTAGAGATATATGTCATGGTGATGGCTGGGAAGGTCAACAAGGAGCTTGTAGCATATCTAAGGAGGAAGGGGTTGAATGCTATAGGGCTTTCCGGGGTTGATGCAGGAATATTGAAAGCTGAGAGGAAGAAGAAACTAGTGATAATCGATGAGAGGGGGCGTAAAAGGATTATAGAAGGTGGGTATACTGGAAGGATAATCTCTGTGGATACCAAGCTTCTAGAGGATTTACTCGAACTAGGCTACTTACCTGTCATAGCCCCTATAGCTCTAGGAACAGAAGGTGAGATGCTTAATGTAGATGGGGATAGAGCTGCGGCATATATAGCTGGAGCTATGAAAGCAGATACCCTCATACTCACAACGGATGTAGATGCACTCTACGTTAAAGGTAAACCTATACCTAGGTTAAAGTTGGATGAAGCTAAGAAGATTCTCAAAGATATAGGCCCAGGTATGATAACGAAGATCTACGCTTCTACGGAGGCATTAACGATGGGTGTTAAGAAGGTATGCATATGTTCAGGTAGGGGTGAATCTCCACTTATAAAAGCCTTAGAGGGAATAGCTGGGACTACGATAGAACGGTAGATCGCCATATTGAAGGGGTGTGAAGTTTATGGTTGGCTATACTCGTAGGGAAGCTGTAGATACCCTTTCTCGTATGCTAGAGATATACTCGCCTACTGGCTGTGAGGGAGGGCTAGCAGATTTTATCTACAAGTTACTACTAGATCATGGATTAAACGTTAGAATGGATTCTGTAGGTAATGTCGTAGCTAGTGTAGGATATGGCGATCCTAAGATACTGCTATGCGGGCATATGGATACTGTACCCGGCTATATACCTGTTAGGGTTAGAGGTATGCGTATATATGGCAGAGGGGCTGTGGATGCTAAAGGTCCTCTAGCATCTATGATATCGGCATTTATAATCGCATCCCACTGTAAGCTTAATGGTACGATTATACTTGGATGCGTAGTAGATGAGGAGGGGGGAAGTAAAGGTGTGTTGAAGCTTATAGAGGATGGATTTAAAGTAGATTATGCGATCTTCGGCGAGCCTAGCGGATCTTCCAACGTTACAGTAGGGTATAAGGGTAGTATGCATGTGAAACTGATGGTTAAGGGTATGGGTGGGCATGCATCAGCTCCATGGCTCTTCCATAATCCTTTAGAGATAATTTTCGAAGCTTATAGATCGATTAAAGGAGGGATTGAGAGCCTCGTAGATTCTAATGATAGATTTTACAGATATAGCGTAACATTAACCATGGTTAAGGGTGGTGTAGCCGCTAATGTCATACCCTCAAAAGCTGAGGGTTATCTAGATATAAGGCTTCCTCCAGGATCGAATCCTACGTCTACCTATGAGATCGTTAAGCAGGAGGCTTTGAAGAGTGTTAACAAGTATAGGGGAACTAAGTTGAATATGGAACTCCTCGATTTAACTCCTCCTTATGAGGAGAGGGAGGATTCAGTGTTAGTGAAAGCTTTTCAGGATGCCATAAAATTAGAGCTGAGCGTGGAGGCTGGGATCCTCAGAAAGAGTGGAACAAGCGATATGAACATCTATGCCGCTAGGATGGGAGTCCCATCCGTAGCATATGGACCTGGGAATCCTAGGTTGTCGCATAGAAATATTGAGTGGATAGAAATAGATGACTATCTGCGCTCCATAAGAATACTACTTAAGGTTCTATCGAATTTTGTAGGATTAGATCTAAATGAAGTTTATAGAGTGTTTACATAGATTGTTGCTAGCTTATTATTAAGAAGAAACAGTGACTTCATCCATATCTGAAGCTACGTCTGGATAACTCCTCCTCTATCGATCTAGCTATCAGCTCCGGTTGAATAGGTAAGCCTATGAGTGTAGTCTTACCCCTATAACCTACACTGGAGGGTTTAATTTCTAGCAGTCCAACTGTAGATAATGTCTTCACATAGCTCCAAACCTGTGTATGCTTCTTAGGTTCTAAGCTATATTCTTCGCATACGACTCTATAAGCTTCTTCAACCCTACCCGTCGGGAAGTATGCTTCCTCAGGTGAGAATTGAGATATACGTGCTACGGCTAGTAGTAAGAGTAATTCGTGGTCGGATAGATTTCTAAGACTATCCCTAACTGGGATCATGCTGTATACGACGGATTGCTGAACTGCACGTATATGAATTGGTAGAACCATTCTAGAGCCCATACTGTCAGCATATCTACCTGCTTTGAGTAGAAGCTCGACAGCCCATCTTATATTGCTTGATGATACACATATATCCGTTATAAGTTTTAAAGCCTCATCTGATATGGCGCCATGCTTAAACGCCAGATCTGCTCTATACTTAACGATATCATAGATCTCGCTTCTGCTATAGCTGTGTAAATCTAGAACGTAACCTTGAAGCGTCTCTAGCACCGGTACGCTTAAGCTACGTAGAGCCTTAGGATCCCTTACAATAAGGATCATATGAACCCTCTGTTTCAATCCCATTGATGCTTCATAGAGCCTCGAGAGGTTTGCAAGAAGCTTTAAGCCTCTAGGTGATAGTAGAGCTTCAGCTTCATCCAATGCTAGGAGAAGATAGCAATCCCTATCCTCTAAAGCCTTCAATATGAACGATAGAATCTCTTCAGATGAGAACCCTCTTGACGGAAAGTTAGGTATAATTTTCGATGATATTTCTGTAAGAATCATGTGAGGGCTTCCCCTAAATTCTTGAGCATTAACGTATATCGAGTATAGTTTAATACCTCTATCTTTGCACATCTTTTCAAGGTCGTTGCAGAATCTACGTGCCAATACCGTTTTTCCCACCCCTGTTGAACCTATGATAGTAGCTTTAGAGGCCATGCTACCTGGATTATCGAGTAATGGACGGAATACCCTAGCTAGAATCTTGTATTCATATTCCCTATGAGGAAGATGCGGGGGTATATAGGATAGATCTAACGTATGTTCATCCTTGAATACGCTTTGTATTCTGAGGCCTTCCCTTAGTATATCTTCGCTCATAGAGTCTCATTACGGCTTATATCAGCTTAAACTATTAAGTAATAGAGCTAGATCGATACAAAGCTCGCGGCTTTAAGCAGACTGCTTTTAAGCTCAAAGCTAAACCGTAAGGTTTATCTACCGTGCCGGCGTGATCATAATAACAAGTATAGTTATGAGAGAGGATATCATAACAGTTACAACTCAGTGGATTCCAGGATACGAAGTGGAAGAGATTTTAGGACTCGTATGGGGTTTAAGCGTTAGAACTAGGGGTATGCTAGGAAGGTTCATCTCAGGTATAGAAGCGATGGTGGGAGGTAGAGGATCAGCATATCTAGAGGAGCTTGATAAAGCTCGTAGGGAAGCTTTAGAAGATCTTAAGAGAAGAGCCGCTGATATAGGTGCTAACGCCGTGTTATCGATAGATTTCGAGACTACGGAGATACTCGAAGGATTTATAGTTGTTACAGCATATGGGACGGCTGTGAGGGTTAGGAAAGTGGAGTCTAGCTCTACGCGGTGATACTTCTACTGTTAAGATATCTAACTCTATCGATAAGTATCAAAAGTCTACCTTCATCTAAACGGCTTCGAATCCAGCTCTTCGCGTCACATACTGCCCTCCTCACACCTACTACATCGAAACCGAGCCTATACGCTATATCGATGTCATCCAACGTTAGACCTCCAGCTAACGCTTTAATCAAACCATTGGATGAAGACTTTTCTATAAACATACTGAGGTAACTCGGATCTAGATAGTCGAATACGTTATCCTCACCTTTAGATTTCATATCTATCATCACGCCGTCTGCTCCTACTTTAGCTGCGATGTCGATAATCTTCATAGGTTCTATAGATCCTATCTTAGCATAATCTGCATAACCTACTAAAATCACTTTAGCATCTTGTGAAACTTCTCTTACAGCTATACATACTTCACGTGCAAGCTTCAACCCATCTCTAATCCTTGATACGCCATATAAGCCTGCCTTAATGTAATCGACGCCTAATGTAGCTGCGCCACGAGCAGCTAGAGAAGCTGTACCGGGTAGGTTCGGTAGATCCCCTATAGTGGCACTAACCTCTATATTCTTAGGGACGATTATCCTAACATCTCTTATCACTCTAGGTAGGTTTGCACCTAGAGCTCCTTCCTTAGGATTCTTAACATCCACTATATCAACGCCTAGCTTTGAAGCAATTTTAGCTTCTCGTTGATCTACTACGCTTACGAGGAGCTTCAACAGCCGTCACCTCAGCTTTCCGTTTCAGGAATTCTACTTCTGGATTTGTTAGCTCATAACTTTTTAGAAGTTTAATACCGTAATCTGGATTATTTCTAAGTATGAACAATATATATGGAATTACATCGGATATAATAGTCCTCTTGGATGTTAAGCATCTAGAAGCTATCTTAGAAGCTATAGACTCCATGATTTCCCTCTCCTCTCTGATCGATGAAAGGAATTTTATCCTTTCAGGAAAGTGGAATGGAGTCCATTTAGGTTTAGTGGCTTCTCTAGCTACAGCTACACCTCCGCTCATCATCTCTGTAGCGAAAGCTAGTAAATCCCATCTCTGAAATAGTTTAACCCTCGATCTAACCATATCAGCTCTAGCTAGATTCTCCATAGCTATAGCTAGATCCCGAGGATCTGTAAGCTGCGAAGGGGCGTTCTCATATATCCATTCAAAAATCATATCTGGATCCATATCTATAAGGGAGAGAGCGCGTCTGGCGGTTGAGATTGTTTTAGCGTTGAATATCATCGAGAGCACATCGAATATCGGCTCCGTACGATTTCTATATGGAAGCCACTTCACATCATCTATAGTTATCTTCTTCCTTCCTTGAGCCACGGTTTGAAGATCGTTTATAGCTGATCTCAAATCTCCCTCAGATCTCTTAGCTATGAATTCTAGAACTTCCTTATCGGCTTCTATACCCTCCCTCAGACAGATATCTCTAAGCTTCTTCACAACCTCCCATTGCTTAAGCCTCTTGAATTCTATCATGAGGCATACAGATCTTAAGGATGCAAGTTTAGGATCCCATGCATCATTAGCTGTTAGGACTATAGGCTGATGGGACTTCTCTAAAACCTCTAATATAGCTTTCAACCCACCTCTATCCTCCTCGCTCATCCCATCCACCTCATCCAACAATATTATACGCTTAGTTATAGCTCCCGTCAAAGTGCCTTGACACGCTGCTATACCTACGATACGTTTTATGATAGCTTCACTTCTTTGATCACTTGCGTTTAACTCAACTAGATCGTAGCCGTAGGTTCTCGCTGTAGCCTCTACGAGGCTAGTTTTACCTGTACCTGCTGGACCATATAGGAGAGCAGCTTTATATGTCGGTTTCCCTTTAATCCAGCTTTCTATCCACTCGATAAACTTCTTCTTAGAATCTTCGTTACCTACGACTTCCTCCACCCTTCTCGGGCGGTACTTTATTATCCAAGGTATAGTCAACTCGAACCCCTACCGGCTAATACAAGTCTTGCTAGGAATGCTGAAATCTGAACCTCCTCATCTGCTCCTTGAGCTATCCTGAAATCCACTTCACCTAAATAGTTTATCAGTTCAATCTTCTGCTTCTCGCTTATATCTAGATCGAATATCCTAGAATGCATCCGTTTAACTATATCGCTGCCGGCATATCCCCTCTGGTATAGAAGTATCCTAAGGAGAGATCTACTTTTAGAGAATTCGCCTTTAAGTGCGTAATCCATCATTTCTGCGACTTCCTTGGGGTGAACCCATCCGACTACATCGTAAACCCCGTCTGCAGTTATAGGTTTACCTAAGGAAGCTACAGCTTGAAGCGTATTAACGGCTTTCCTGAGATCGCCCTCCGCTACCTCGTATATAGCTTGTGCCCCATCTTCGGTAAGCTCAACCCCCTCAGCATCGCATATGCGTCTAAGGTATACGTAGGTATCTTCGAACGATAACGGTGTAAACCTGAATATAGCAGTTCTAGACTGTATAGGTTCTATAATCCTATTGCTGTAGTTACAGCTAAGTATGAAGCGGCAGGTATCGGTGTATTTTTCCATAGTTCTTCTTAAAGCTTGCTGAGCATCGGCTGTAAGGTTATCAGCTTCATCTAGTACGAGTATCTTGAAAGGTACATCTGTAAGCGTAGCGGATCTCGCGAAATTCTTAACGGTAGTCCTTATAACGTCTATACCACGTTCATCTGAAGCGTTAAGTTCAAGGAAGTTCTCACGGTAGCCCTCGCCGAAGAGATCATGTGCAAGGCAATGAGCAGCTGTAGTCTTACCGGTACCAGGTGGACCTGCGAAAAGGCAGTGAGGCATGGTCTTAGTTTCTACAAACCTTTTAAGCCTCTCGACTATCTCCCTTTGATTAACCATTTCATCTAATGTTTTCGGGCGATACTTCTCAACCCAGAGCTCGAATTCTCTTGATAAGCTCATAACCTGATAGACAGATGAATATTCGGACGATATAAACTGTTAGCCGCCATATGCAAAGTAAAATAGCCTATTCGGCTTGATTAAGTTTATCCGTATTTAGGCTTAAACACGGATCGATACGTAAGATTTAGAAGCGTTTCAAAAACGGTAGATAAAGGAGATCTTCTCTTGTACAGGACTAAAATAGTCGCTAACGATGTAGCGGCTATAGCTGCTATCATTATAACTATGTATGGAAATCCATACTCAGATATGTTTACCCTAATCTTCCCTATCCTCATAGATTAAACCTTGAGACGAGTAGCGAACCCAGATATTCAGAGCTCCAGTCTTAACAGCGTTGAAGTTATAGGAAAAAGATCCCATTATTTGTAACCTGGTTTTCGGTATAGGCTCTCCATCTACGATTAAGGTAACGCTCTCACCCCCTTCAATCCTATGTTATGGATGTGAAGCACTTTGGTTATCTTAACCTCTTCTACACTTACATCATTCCTACTTGATTCTATTCTGAACTCTGTTTCACTTCATGATATCTATCAACCCAACATTAGGTGTATAGGATAGGTATACTCAGCATTCATCTAGAGATCCAGATATTTTAGGTTTCATGTATATCCCACTATATGATGCACATGCGATAATACCGCCTATCAAGCTATTAGGTATGGATATATTGAATGCTTCGGTACATCTTCTAATATTAGCATTAAAGAATTAGGTCTTAGGATTGGATCTGATAGTAGCGTGGAGTTTGTGTAGATCTTTAGGATGTATATCTTCCCATCTAGTCTACATCGAGATTCGTAGAATGTTAAATCCGATACCCCAACAGTATTTCTAACCTTATGTAGAACAATTCTATTTATGGAATCTATGTTTCTAAACATTCATATAATCCGATACTTTCCCTTCACTTTCATAGGTTTACTAATGATTTAAAATAGATCTGGCATTAATAATTCAACCATAATCATAGAATTCAAAGAGACTTCTAGAGATAGTGTGAATTTATCCATAGGTATCCTATAAGAGATCAGAAATTGTTTAGCATATTGTATGGATTTATATCTGCAAGTTTCGCTCAAGAAATACATACATTCAATGTATTGTTCCATAAATTTAGATTTATATCTAAACTTTTAATAGATATTTTCGCAGCATATTTCAAAATTTTCAATAGGGTACTATAGTTCTGTAGATTTCTGATTAAATCCGATGCAGCTCGCATAATCTCTGTAGCATATCTATATCTCCAGAGAAGTCGAGAATGCCTGAAACGTTTACTAAGCCATCCCTCTTTTTGCAATAGATCCATTCATTCATCACCCATGCATACCTTAATTCAGATGCTTTATCGATAGCTTCGAAAATATCCGTAGAGCGGATTCCAAATTACGGGTTTACGTACCTACACCCATCCTGGGATATCGCATACTATGGGGAACTCTATACCTGATTCGAGAAGTTTCCTAAGCTCTATTAAGCTACCTGAGAGTTTAGAGGAGAAGTAGAGGGTGCATCTATCATGCTCTGTAGTATAATGTTCGAGCCATAATACTAGCGACAAAGCTCCTCCAGATGATGCATGTATAAGCATCCTGAGTAGCTTCGCTATGGCAGGTACAGTACTTATAACTCCCTTCACCATAATTTGATTAACCGCCATCAATACATAGCTTAACGATATAGTGATATTGGATTTAACTTCTAGAAAACGTGAAACTTTTACGTATCTACCCTTATTTACAAACGTTAAATTAAGTCATCAATCTTTAACATAGATTATGTTCGATAAAATTCCGATCTCATCTCTCTCCCTTCGAATATCCAGTTTGAATCAAATGAGTAATTCACGGTTGTTTCATAAACTCTAGAAGGTAGAAGTGAAATGTTAAGCATACATCTATAGCGATTCCCTCGGCTTCCGATTTAATTCTAGGCCTTAAGATGCCTAATTCTTCATCTAGCTGAATACCTTCGGCTTTAAGCCTAACCCTTATCGATTCATCTGGTTTGAATCTAAGAGTTAGATCTCCTATGATATGCTCCGCAGTACTGGATACAGAGTAAGGCGATCCAGATAGATGTATATAGCTAACGTATGGCAGGATTAGTATTATGATCAGCAATTTTAGGCGTAATCATGGTTAATTCTTCTTAGCTCTGCGTTATGCGTAGATTTTTAAGCTTGTAGAATTATGTTGATTCAGAAAAATACCTTTAAAGGGTTGGGAAATATCTATAGATACGCAAATTCTCAGGTAGACTGTGAATGTCCGTTACCATACATCTACCTGGCTGAAGAATATGCGTCTAGACTCTAACGTTCTAGGCAACCCTATTATTTCGAATTTACCGGTTAGCCGTATATCTTCAGAAGAGCTGCCAACCATCACGTTGTATACCCCAGGTTCTACCGTAAGCTTCATACGTCGATCATAGAATGCAAGCTGTTCGGCCCAAAGCTTAAATCTGATGATTTTAACTTCGCCTGGGCTGATCGAAACTCTCTTAAAGCCTTTAAGCTCTTTAATAGGTCTCGCTACGGATGAAATCTCCTTACGCACATATAGCTGAACTACCTCATCACCTGAACGACCACCTACATTCTCTACCTTAAACTTCACTTCTACATGCCCGTTAGGCTGAATTCTAGATGGTGATACCTCTAGATCTCTATAATTAAACTTGGTATAACTTAAGCCATGGCCGAATGGGTAAAGAGGTTTAGCATCCATGGATATATAGCTTCTAAACGATGAAGGTTTTCTAGAATAATATACTGGTATTTGACCAGTATCCTTCGGTATCGATATCGGAAGTCTACCGGCAGGATTGTAATATCCGAAAAGTATGTCTGCTATAGCATTACCCCCTTCCTCCCCTGGAAACCATGCCTCAATTATAGCTTGGCATTTATCTGCTATAGAATCAAGTATAAGCGGTCTACCATTAACTAGGACTAATACTAAAGGTTTACCCGTACGATGTAGTACTTCTACAAATTCTTCTTGTCCGCCTGGAAGCTTTAGACTTACCCTATCATCCCCCTCACCTGATAGACCTGAACCGAAGAGTCCTGAAATTTCGCCTAATACCGCTACCACCATATCCGATTTCTCAGCTAAAGCTACAGCTTCATCGAACCCCTCCATAGATTCACCTGATATGTCACATCCCATAGCATAATTTATGCTGCATGAAGGTGGAGCTCTGTTCTTCATCCCTTCAAGTACGCTCACTATACGTACGGCATCTACCGGTGTACGTGTATGCACTGTATAGCTATAATCTCCTAAAAGGCATCTGGTCGAAGCTGCGTTCGGACCTACCACGGCTATAGAGTTGACGGAGCTAGATATCGGTAAAATTCCATCGTTCTTGAGAAGGATTATAGACTCCCTTGCTGATTGGAGAGCTAGCATTCGATTATCCTCTGTGTCAAATAGAGATGGAGCTTTCTCTGCATCTACATATGGATTTTCGAAGAGTCCTAGAAGGAATTTCACTCTTAGAATCCTTGAAACGGCTATATCTATCAGCTTCTCGGATAAGAGACCTTCACGCACTGCCTGTAGTAGTGGATCGCCATAGCATAATCTATCTGGAAGCTCTACATCTATCCCCGCTTCCAATGCCTGGATAGCGGCATCCTTCTCATCTAAAGCTACCATATGAAACGTTTTAAGCATTCTTATAGCTCCATAGTCAGATACAACATATCCTTGAAATCCCCATTCACCTCTAAGTATATCTGTAAGTAGTTCTCGTGAAGCTGCACAGGGTATGCCATCTATATCATGGTACGCGTTCATAAGTGATAATGCTCCAGCTTCTTCGACAGCAGCTTCAAATGGAAACATGTAGATCTCGCGGAGTTCTCTAGGGGAGACGTGTACCGGAGCACAGTTTCTACCCCCTTCAGGTATTCCATGAGCTACAAAATGTTTGGGTGTAGCTACGACTCCATATCTAAGATCGTAACCCTGTAATCCGCGTATATAGGCTACACCTATGCATGCGATAAGATATGGATCTTCACCGTAAGTCTCCTCTGTTCTACCCCACCTTGGATCCCTAGCTACATCTAGTACGGGAGCTAAACCCTGATGAGCTCCTACGGCTCTCATCTGCGTCCTTATAACTTCAGCTACTCTTTTCACAAGTTCTGGATTCCATGTGCTAGCAAGGTTTATGGATTGCGGGAAGCTTGTAGCGTTAACAGCCATAAAACCTGCAAGGCATTCCTCATGTATTATAGCCGGTATACCGAGTCTAGTCTCCTCTCTAAGAAACCTCTGTATGGCGTTCGCTAATTCAGCGGATTCTCTGGGTGTTAAGCCTATCCTACTGCCTGAAACCCTAGTTATCTGTCCAGCTCCATGCTTAATCAGTTCCTTAGCCTTCTCTAATGAGAATTTTCTTCCATCGATTAGCTTAGAGACATCTATAGAGGATAGCTGAGCAATCTTCTCCTCCAGCGTCATCCTAGATAATAAATCCTTAACTCTAGCTTCTACCGGTAGGCTTGAATCTAGATACGGGGGTTTAGAAGTATATTGGGATGACATATACGAGTATGACTCGTGGTACACTATATAAATTTCACCGTTAGTTAACAATGATGACTTAGAGGTTGAAAGGGGATGAGGTGTATAGAAGAATCCGTTGAAGTTCATGGTCGGAAGTATACATTAATCTATCAATCTATCTTAAACTCGAGAACTCTGTCATACTCATATTCAGCGAAGGGAATCCTAAGCTCGGAACCATAGCTGCGGCTACTAGTAAAGAGTTATCCTCGGTAATCCTCGGAGGTAGAAGTATCATGCTCGCTGAATCCATGGCGTCCTATGCAGCTTATAGATTCAAGGTACCAATATTACTCTCTACAAATACATCAGGGGAGATTGATGAAATGCAGGCTTTCGATGCATTCCTGAGGCTTCTCGATGAGATTAGTATGAGACAAGCTCAGAAAGTGTAGGGCTTCCCAGAATTTTCTTCGACGCTTCAGATACTTTATCCCTAGCCTCTTTATACGTGTATACTCTAACTATATTCATGAAGGATTTGAACACTGAAACTAGCTGTGAAGCTTCAGCTAGCCTATACTTGCTTACAGTTCCATTCAACCCGACTCTAAACACCGGGATTTGATACACCTCTACATCCATCATACGAGCGTATGGTACAGATGGAAGGGAGGGAGCATCGACAAATATCATAGATTGCTCCACACCTGCTGTAGACGCTATCTCGGATTCAATCCTCCTCCTAACTGATTCATTAGCTAGAAGAGAGACGAGAAGTCTATCTTCTATAAAATAGAGGCGTTCGTAGGCGCACTTCAAAAGCCTACGAGACGCTATATCCCTAATAAGCTTCGAAGCTTCTTCGTGCTCAAGTAGAAGAGACCACATCGTATAGTCATCTAAAGCTATATATTCATCTATATTTCTAAAGAACGGAGTTCTCATATCCTCTGCGGCTATCTCTATAGCTTTACCTAGCATTATCTGGACTGCTCTAGATACTTTATGATAATATATCGTTCTGAAAGATTGGATGCGAGCTAGTAGAAACGATTCTAGTGTAGGTAGAGCGGTGTAGTCTACGGCGAGTTCCCCGTCGATAACCCCGAACGTATATATTAACCTATAGATATCTATCGATCCGTATCCAGCACCTGTATGATAGGAATCCCTTACGAGAAAATCCAGTTTATCGACGTCTACTGTTCCGTGGATAACTTGATTCATGTATACAGGGGCCTTACCGCATCTACCTACTGCGAGCATCCCTATCTCCTCCGGATTAAATCCATAATCCTTTATGACGTCGGCTACAGATGAATTCTTAACGACCTCTATAGTCATATCCTCATGCGTTTTGCCTAGGAATCTATAGAGTATAGGCTCGAATACATGGGAGAATGGACCGTGACCTAGATCGTGTAGTAGACCTGCTAGTCTAAGCTTAGTTATATCATCCTCCGAGAGTTGTATAGGTAGATTTTGAGCTGCTAAACCTGCGAGATGCATCACGCCTAGTGAATGTTCAAATCTCGTGTGATTAGCGGCAGGGTATACATACTCTGCTCCGCATAGCTGTTTAATACGTCTAAGTCTCTGAACAGCCTCTTGGTCTATGATATCTCTCTCAAACTCCGTAACCTTTATATATCCGTAGATAGGATCTTTTATGAACCCCCAATACCGATTGTACAAGGTTTAGCACCTAGCCTCTCTTCTTAACCGATATATTCATCTGGATATATGTCTTATAAATGGGTTAAGGTGTAGGTATGTGAACGTGGATGCTACCATAATCAACGAAGTGCTATTTGGACTGGAGCAGATAGTATCGAGATGCGATATATTTACGATCGAAATTATGAGTGAACTTAGACAGATTTGCAGAGGGTTACATCCAATTCTATGTAGACGTATATATGCATCTGTTAAAGAACTGCTTACACCAAAACCGAGAATGTATGAAGGTCTATTCATAACGGTATCCGGGATAGATAAAGCTGGCAAAGAAACTCAATGCTTCAATCCGGACAACTTAGAAGGCGTAGTATCGATACAGAGTTTATTGAAAGGTTATGGTTATCGCGTATACGCTATAAGCCTGCCGAGTTACAACAGTCTTCTAGGGGCGCTCGTAGGGGCATACCTAGGTAGAAGTGATATTAGGCATAAGATAACGATAATTGGGAGGATCGATGATGACCTCGCTTGGATCCTGTGGAGTTTAGATAGAGGCCAGTATGCGGGGAAGATTTCAAACTGGCTTAAAGATAGAAAGGTAGCTATCCTAGCTAAAAGATGGACTGAGAGTAATCTAGCTTATCAGGCTGCGAAAGGTATAGATCCATCTAGGATATTACGATTTGAAAGGAATGTTCCACAACCGAGTCTAACTCTAGTTATAGATATACCGGTCGAAGAAGTGCTACGTAGAGCTAGTAAGCCTGATATATACGAGCAGAATATAAGTTACCTCGAAGAAGTTCGTAGGATGTATTTTAAGCTTGTTGAAAGCGGTTTGATAGGAGCCGCTGTGGTGGTTAACGGTCTAGGTAGACCGGAAGATGTTAATCGAAGGTTAAGAGCGATAATTAGTCGTGTAGTAGGCAGAAAGTAGCTCCTGGGAAACCCTTATATCCCTCCAATTCTCTCTATGGAGAGATATGCAGATACCTACATCTATCAATACCTACTGTCCGAGGTGTAAGAAAAAGACGGAGCATAAAGTATCGATATATAGGCGTGGGAGGGAGAGTGCTCTCAGGAAAGGTGCCAGGCATCATGAATGGCAGTTACACGGATATGGAGGACAGAAATTCCCAGAGCAAAGGAAACATGCTAAAACCACTAAGAAACAGGTGATATTACTGAGCTGTGTTAATTGCGGTTATACGCTTCACCGTTTAGGAGTGAGGCTTAGTAAAATCGAGATTAAACATTAGCAGGAAGAGAATACAAAAATTAATTAAGGCTCTATGAATATTCTATTATCTAGCCATGCCTAAAGCATTCGTCCTCATAAACGCTGAGATAGGATTCGAAGATGAGGTTCTAAAATCTTTGAAGAAAATCGAGAATGTGAAGGAGGCATATATGGTGTATGGAATCTACGATATAATAGTCAGGGTAGAAAGGGGTTGTTAAACCCCCTACAAGCCGATAGTATGGAAAAGCTTAAGGAGATAGTTACGTGGAAGATAAGAAGATTAGAGCACGTTCAAAGCACTTTAACTATGATAGTTATAGAGTAGAGATATGCAGACTATAGTCTCTAAACACAGGAATCTTTATTTTAAACGCCGAAATGATAAGTCTTAAAAGTGTGGATGATAGGATGGGTATGCCAGACTCATCTATGAATGATGCTAACAAACCTATAGCATCCACCCCTTTAATCCTAGCTAGACCGACTATTAATCCTGTAAGCCCTTCAACCCTACTCTCAAGCATAGCTTTAGCATGATATTCTCTAAACTTCTCTAGAAGATTTTTTCTAGAAGCGAACGCTACTATCCCTTCACTACTGGATTTAACCCCCTCCAACGCTACTATGAGGTTGCATCCAAATCTACGGGCGTAATCCAGCATGAAACTTGCTACGTCATAATAGTGTTCAGGATTTATGGAGCTAGGTTGGCTTCTAGCTTCGACTAGCATTACCTGTGGGTCTGAATCTAAAGTATAATACCATTCAGAAACGTTAAGCTTAGCTAATCCCAGCTCATCTATATCGATGTAATCAGGATTATACGGAATGTACATGTAAGCAAATAGTATACTCCCAGCTATAGATCTCATCTTCCTAAGAGTTAGGGATCCGAGTTCACCGATCCCTATAAATAGCATAGGAGGTTTAGCTTCTATATCGCGGAGGATCTTTAAGCTTAACCTAAGCATGACTTGGTAGTTTACGAGTAGTATCTAGATAATAAACCTTAGCTTAAGTCCGAGAAGAGGCTAAACAGATAACGTTAAGCTAGGCATTCTAGCGGTGGTGAAGGATAGGTTATGGTTAAAAAATAGGGTGGTTATCAGAGATCAGCTTAGAAGCAATTTTTCTTCAGCTAATCTTTCAGCAATCCATGTAAGATCTAATCTTTTAAGTGTCTCGTAGGTTGGTCTACCCTCCACCCAGCCTCGTAGCTCATAATATTCTCTAAGCATTTCATCTAATCTGACTACATAGCCTTTAGCAGGTCCCTCAGGCATAGGTTCTTCCAATAATCTTTTGGGTAGCGTATCATATCGTCTTCCATCGCCGAAGGAAAGTATGTTGAAGCATCGTTCAGCGTTCCATATTCTTTCACCAACCTCTCTAACCGACTCAGCAGTATAACTCCAGCCTGTTACAGCCGATAGGAGTGAAGCGAAATCTTCATCCCATAAAGCGAATGTATCGAACTTACAGACTATAAGGCTATCCACAGCTGCGAATACATCCTGAAACTCTTTAACAAGTAAACCTTTACCCTTAGTATCGAATCTATCTACAAGCCTCGGTACACCTAAGATTTCAGGTGATATCATATATGCTCTTAGGTGGCATCCACCCCTATTACTGGTGGCATATGCTAAACCGTGACCCTGAGCGCCTCTAGGATCATATGCTGGGAGTTCCTGTCCTCGAACAGCCATCGCGAGCTCCGGCATACCATATTTCTCTGCAAGTCTAACAGATCCCTCGGCTAGATCATCCCCTATACCCGAACGATAAGCAGTTCTCCAGGTAAGCTCTATGAGGGTCTCACCGCTACCCCAAGAAGCTTTTAAACCTCTAAGTTTCTCGGTAGGTATCTTTCCCTTCTCTACAAGCTCCATGAACGTACCTATAACATGCCCCATACTAATACCATCTAATCCAAGCTCATTGCAAAGGTAATGTGCTTTCGATATAGCGGCAAGATCGTCAGTTCCAGTTTGAGCTCCAAGAGCCCATACAGTCTCGTATTCTGGTCCACCGCCTTCGCCTGTAAACGGCGGCTCAGTTATCCTAGTATACCTAGCGCATCCTATAGGACAACCCCAACATATCTCCTCCTTCTGCATATCCCAATCCATGATCTTCTCCGCTATAACTTCTCCACTCGTCTTACTAGCCGTCGGAAACACACCTGTCTGGAAGTTTCTAGTTGGGTATATTCCATGAGCATTTATAATGTTAACGAGAACGGCTGTTCCAAATTTGGGTAGGGCTTCAGAGGTTACAGCCGATTTCTTTATCTTATCCATAGCTTCTACAACCGCTTCTCCGAATCGTTCTTCGTTAGCTACAGGTGGTCTACCATGGCCCCTAACAGCTATAGCTTTAAACCTTTTAGACCCCCATACAGCTCCATGTCCGCCTCGACCGGCAGCTCTAGACTTGTCGTTTATTATACATGCAAACCTTACCAGGTTCTCTCCGGCAGGACCTATACATGCTACCTTAACGTTTCTAGTTTCATCCCAGCCTATCTCCTCCGCTAGCTCCTCCTTTATCATATCCGTTGTTTGATGGGTATCCATACCCCATAAGTGGGATGCGTCTCTCAGCTCAGCTTTACCATCATACACCCAGAGGTATACTGGTGAGTCAGCTTCACCCTCCAATATAACTGCATCAAATCCAGCGAACTTTAATTCTGGTCCAAACTTACCTCCGCTATGAGAATCATGTATGGTATATGTTAGAGGAGATTTAGTAACTGAACACCATCTACCAGATGCAGGTACACCTACAACACCGGTTAAGGGGCCTGTCATAACCATAGATTTATTCGCAGGGCTTAAAGGATCAACTCTCGGATCAACTTCTTTAAGCATAAGGTATACGCCTAACCCCCTCCCTCCAATCCATTTCTTCAAGACGTCTTCCGGTAAGGACTCGTATCGAATGCTGCAACTCCATAAGTCAACCCTTAAAATTCTACCGGTATATCCTCCAGGAGGCATATCCTGCAGTCTCCGTATAAATGCTATTAGTTTAAGTTAAATAAAACTTACTACACTATTAGAACTTAGCAGGCATGGTTAAAATATTGCTCGATGAATGGATAGTAAAGCTTGATGAAAGAACGTATCCTAGATCTATGATGGTTGAAGTTACGACGCGATGTAATTTCTCATGCATACACTGTTTCAGATTCAGCTTGCATGGTAGACTGCAGCTGGGTGATATGAGTAAAGCTACGTATAGGAAGATTATATATGAAGCTTCCAAGATGGGTGTAAGAAGGCTTATCATATCTGGTTGGGGTGAACCTATGGTTCACCCGGATATTCTATGGATGTTAGAAGAAGCTAAATCTAGCGGGTTAGAAGTTAATCTGAATACTAACGGCTACTTGATAGGTGACCACATAGACGATTTATGGAAGTTAGGTCTCGATGAACTTACGGTAAGTATAGATTCTCCTGACCCATTATCGTATAGAGAGACCAGACCTGGAGGGGATCTTAAATCTATATCTAAAAGTTTAGAGAGGATTAAACAGTTTAAGTTAGAGAGCTTATCAGCTAAACCTAGGGTAAACATACACTTCACTCTCTCCTCTCTGAATAGTCATCTAGTAGAATCTATGCTAGAGTATGCTAGCTATATCGGAGCATGTAACCTTGTGGTAAGCAACTATATAGCCATAAATAGGGAGGGTGAAATATTCAGTTTGATAGGTAAATTAAAGGATAAAGAGTTATTCGCTAGATTAGGCTGCTTAGCCTTTAACTTCAACGTTAACGTAATCAAGCCATATATGGATGCATCTGCGCATGTTAAATGCCCTTTCATAGAGAGTAGGGCTCTGTACATCAGATGGGATGGAAGAGTAGCTCCGTGTATAAATTATGCTCATCCATGGACGCCTACGGTGAAAGGCGTTAAACGGCAGATAGAACCCGTAATCTTCGGTAACCTGCAGACAGATAGCCTAAGATCTATATGGGTGGATGAAAGATATGTTAAATTCAGGTTTAAAGTTAAGACCTGGAGGTTCCCATCATGCTTGGATTGTGATCTTAGAAGTTACTGTGGCTACACTTTAACGAATGAATTTGATTGCTGGGGTAATACGCCTACATGTAGCCACTGTCCTTACGCTAGGAGAATAGTTTATTGTCCTATGTAGGTATTAGGCTTAAACTAGCAAAGTGAGAAGAAGTAATGTTAAAATTGAAGCTATTACTACCTCTTCCGAAGTATGATGCAAGTTTTGAAATTTATATTTGGTGCAGATTATCACCCTGAACATTGGCCTAGAAGTAGATGGGATATAGATGCAAAACTGATGGCTGAGTTAGGCTTCAACGTTGTACGATTAGCGGAGTTTCTTGGAGTAAGATCGAGCCTAAAGATGGGGTATACGAATTTGAATGGCTTGATGAAGCTATAGATATACTCGCTAGGAAAGGTATAAAGATCGTGATCGGCACTCCGACTGCAGCCCTCCCCCCATGGATTATCAAGAAGCATCTAGATATTCTACGTATGGATGCGAATGGCACTAGAAGTCCTGCAGGAACTAGACGGAACTACTGTTCGAATAATCCCAGCTACATATTGTATACGAAGGTTGTATACGAAGGGAATAGTCGAAAGGATAGGATCGGATAATAGAATGGTGTTTGTGCTGAATTATAATGAAGATACCGTTAGAATACCTTTAGGGGGAGTATATAGATATCTTAGCCGGGGGGAGCGTTAAAGGAGAAGTAGAAATCAGAGGGTTGGATGTTAAGGTGTTTAAACCAGTGAATTAAATATAATAGCATTGGGGCTCATAACAGTATTCGTAGCCATTTAATTCATCTCCTCTAATACTATAACCGTATCTATCGGATCTAGAGGTTTCTCAGGTATATCGATTATAAGATCTCTTTCGCTCCATCTATAGTTTAATGCTCCATAGGCTGGATTCTCTAAAAGATATGCCTCCTTAGGTTTAATCTTTCCCTCCACATCGAATATCCTTAATTCGCCATCCCAAGGCCACCCAAACACATGTATGTAAAGCTTGCCAGGCTTATATGTACATCTATACGGTGCATCTACAGGTGCATCGAAGGGTGCCGCTTTAGCTCCATATATGCTTTCACCATTATTCTTCAGCCATCTGCCTACCTCAAGCAGTATATCTACCGATGGTTTAGGTATCTCACCCTCCGCCGTAGGACCTACATTGAGTAGTAAGTTCCCACCTTTACTTACAACCTCTACGAGTATCTGTATAATTCTACCGGGAGATTTCCAGTTATGATCATAGCTTTTATAACCCCATGTATCATTAAGCGTCATCGGAACCTCCCAATCATCATCTATCCTCCTATCAGGTATCTGATTATCGCCCATCGATATATAGTCCGCTAAACCTCTAGATGGGGCAGTAGGTCTACCTATCCTCCCACCTATACGTCCGCTTATAATGGTTTCAGGGGATATTCTGCGAACGAGATCCCTAAGTTCACGTGCAAGCTCCGGTATAGGTGTGGTTATATCGAACCATAGAACTGCTACTGGCCTATAGTTTGTCAGAAGCTCTTCGATCTGTGGCTCCACATACGCTCTAAGATACTCTGTGAAATTCTGTTTAGAGAGATCATAATCCCAATCGTTACCCATACCATCTGGATGATGCCAATCAAGGGTTTGAGAGTAATAGAATCCAAGTCTAACACCCTCATCTTTACATGCTTCTGCTAATTCTTTAAGCGGATCCCTCCTAAACGGTGTAGCTCTCACGATGTTATAATCTGTATATTTCGTATCGAACATGCAGAAGCCGTCATGATGTTTAGCCGTTATTACTATATACCTCATACCAGCCTCCTTAGCTATACGAACCCATCTTCTTGCATCAAATTTAGTAGGATTAAACTTTTCAGCAAGCCTCTCGTATTCCCTTACAGATATCCTAGCATTATACATTATCCATTCTCCTATACCTGGTATACATCTACCCCTCCAAACACCGGCTGGTATAGCGTATAAACCCCAGTGGATAAACATCCCGAATCTAGCTTCACGCCACCAAGCCATACGTTTATCCCTATCATACATGGATTCCATCATAACCTCACCGATTGTACATGATTATCTACATATTTAGGCTTTTCCTAGAATATATGTCAAAGCCCTTCAAATTCATGGAAAATATTTATATAGGAGAACGGTTCATATCTCCTGAACTCGTTAAGAGATTTGTGGTGTTTAATATACGGATTTACTGGAATCACAGTGGGCATTACCTTGCTATACGTAAGCTCGAAGAGGATCGTTGAGTATGCGTTGAGGCTAGCTCGCACCTTAAACTTAAGTAAATTGTACATAGGAGCTGTGATAGTAGCTTCCATAACAGCTCTACCTGAATTGATAACATCTATAGCGGCGGCTATCTACGGCAGCTCTTCTCATATGGCATTAGGTAATATAATAGGCTCGAACATATATAACATACCAATGGTTATAGGCTTCTGCGGATTGCTGATGAAGAAATTGGAGATCGATGGTGAAGCTTTGAAAAGAGAAAGTCTGACACTATTTTCTCTCTCTATACTGCTCATGTGCTTTCTCCTTATAATACATAGATTAACACCATGGGTAGCACTCATATTTTTAACGATATATCTCATCTACCTCTATCGCCTTATGAAACTGGCAGATCGAAACATTCTTCTCGCAAATGGAGGCTATACACATAGATGTGAAATTATTAAGAATCTAGTAGCTACGATAGCCAGTGGCGTAATTCTTGTAGTCAGCACCTATATACTTGTATACGGTGTCTTAACGGTAACAGATGCGTTAGATTTAAATCGCTTCTATGCCGGTATGAATATACTCTCCCTAGGATGCATAATTCCGGAAATAGCCGTCTCCATATCGGCTGCCCTTAGGGATGAGCATAATATAGCTTTTGGAAACATAATAGGTGATAACATAGTAACAATAACACTAGTAATAGGGGTGGTAGGATTGGTAGCACAGCCAGAAGTGACTGTAATGGATGTAATCTTTACGATACCTCTTATGAGTTTCGTCGCGATCCTACCGTTGATAATAAGCAGATATGGCGGGAGCATTCGGAGAATACATGGATTAGCTATGATAATATTTACCGTGGTACTATACATTCTGGAGACAATTTTACTAGCGTGAAGCTTAACTTATATCGCTAGAGGCTAATTCGAAGCCTCGGGCGGGATTCGAACCCGCGACCCACAGCTTACGAGGCTGCCGCTCTACCTGGCTGAGCTACCGAGGCTCTCTAAGATGTTTAGGTTAATTTTCAAGGATTTATTCTTTAACCTTAACTAGGTATGGAAGTTCCAGTAATAGTTCCCTATATTCCTCTCTATCTACAGGTATATCCACCGGCTTTCCTTTGAAATTGGATAATATTATACCATTAACTATTTCAAGGGATTTTAAAGCCTCTTCCCCAGGTATCATCGGATCTCTATCTTTCTCTATAGCTTCTACCATATCTTCTATTAAGGTTTTGTGACTTCCCCTCCAGCTATCCAATCTAATTCTTTCAATTTTAGATCCAGGTTTACCCCACTCATCAGGAGCTGAATGTATATGTTCCTCAGCATCTCTCTCGGAGTATCCCACTTCTATCTCCCCAGATTCGTAGTCTATAATGATCCTACCTTTACTCCCTGCTACGATCACCTTTGTAGATGTAGGATTATCCATCAAGCTTGCCTGAATCACTGCTTGTATACCTTTCTCGAATAGTATTACAGCGCTTGCTAGATCTTCCACCTCTGCTTTATGAAGCAACGTATCCAAAAACCCGAATACACGTCTTGGTCTACCTAAGAGCCAGTATAATATATCTATCAAATGTATAGCTTGGCTTATCAGAACCCCTCCCCCGGCCTCTACCCATAGCTTACGCCAAGGTGATGCCTCATAATACATCTGCGATCTATACCATGCGAATTCTAGTATGGATCTAAAAACCCTGCCTATAATGCCTTGATCTATCATCTGTTTAGCTTTCGCCGATATCGCTCCGCTCCTATACTGAAAAGCTACACCTAGTTTTAACCCGTTCTTTCTAGCCTCTTCTATCATCTCATCGGCTTCACCTACCGTTAAAGCTATAGGTTTCTCGCATAAGACATGCTTACCATGCTTAAAGGCCTCTAATGCTATCTCCCTATGAGTATGAGGCGGTGTACATATGCATACCACATCTAATTCAGGCACATCTAGCATATCACGATAATTTGTGAACCACTTTACGTGATGATTCTCCCCTTCGCTTCTAGCTAGACTTTCAATCTTACTTATCGCATACTGCTACAAGCTTAGCACCTTTAGCCTCCAATATACCGTTTATATGTGTACGCCCTATTCCTCTAAGCCCTACCACTCCAACCCCTATCATAAGTATCTGAGAATTCAGAGGATCATAGCATTATTAAAACGATCTTACTGGTAATACGTAGTTATGTAAAGCTATGTAGAGTAGTTCCATTCGCCATCCTAGCGATAATATCCATTAGATTCAGAGTTTGACATGGAACCAACCTGAAGGATAGCTAGTTGGGCTAAAATTATATTAGCCATATAGCGTAGAAGGTCTATGCCCTTTAGAAGTAGGATAACTATGCTTAAACTTAAACACCCACCTTTTGGTCATCAGCATTGTTGAGCTAATCTGTTCGTATATGGTTCAAATATCCAGAAGCATGAAATAAGGATTCGCGCTGAAATGGATGGTTCCAACAAGGAAGCATACAAACTGGTTATGAGCTATATGTCCATAGCAGGAAGCTGAGTTGACAGAACCTAAGATTCGGTATGATAAAGCTATAGAAGCTGAAAACCAAGGAATCCCAGAGACTCAGCTACAGGAGCGTCAAAGATCCAGTATGAATCTGCTCTTAACGCCCCTCTCATCCCTATATACTTTCATCTGATGATAGGTTACAGCTTTAACACCATTTTTCGATACATGCTTTTTAGGATCGTATATTTCTCCTAGGATACGTGCTTTAAGCCTGTATATGCCATCCTCCCTCCTGATGTATTCCACGTTTATCTTAGAAGCTAGAAATCCATCTAGATCAACCATTATAAGTAACTTCTCAAGCCAGTCGTATAGTAATGCTTCTAAGTCCTCGCCCTCAGCTTCGACTATCCGCTCCTCTCTAGGTTCGACTAGACTTACATCTGTTATAACTTCGAAGAAGGCTAAGCCTGCATTCTCATAGCATTCCTCATAGCTTTCACCGTAAGCTTCTATATAAGCATCGGCTAAATGCTCTAGAAACCTAAACCCACCCATATCCCTCCTTCCCCACCATTAATGTTCTAAGTCTATCCTTGAATTTAAGCCTTGCATCAAGCTCTGCCTTAAGCTTATTTATGATGGATATATCTCCTGGGTCAACCCTTCTAAGTTCAGCTAAGTATAGGGAAGCCATATCCCCTATATATACTAAACTAGCTATACAAGCTAACCTAGATGAACCGCCGCTCCAAACCTCTATTAAATCTGAAACCCTGCCATATAGAAGCTGTCTGGTAATCTCCATCCTAACCTTAATCTCTTCAGGCTCCAGCATGGATCTAAGAAGTATAACTATAACATCACCTGGTAGGAATCCGTTATCTTGATATGATACCACTTCGTTATGGTGAGCCTCAGGTATTACGGCATCTACTGCATAGACCTTACTATTCTCGTTAAACTGTGTTCTCCATCTGAATGCTACAGAGCTTACAAGCTCCCACCCGTAAACTATAGGTAACTTACCGATCACCTTGTAAGCTATCTGCTTAGCTATATTGCCTTCATCAGGAGGTATTGATGGAGCTAATTTACCTTTAAGCTCCTCTAGAATATTTATGGTATCTTCAAGCTCATCCATAAACCTGCCTGTCCTTAGTATGTTTTGTTCAAGGAAAGCTAATGTCGAAGATAGCATAATACCCAGAGCAGCTCTAGGCTGATAACCTTCAGGCACCTTTATATGAGGAACATCTAAACTATAGCATAGCTCTTCCAGCAGACCCCCAGAACTTAACCCCACTATCCTAGCTCCGAGTTTAAAGGATCTATAAGCGATGCTTAAAGCCTCCTCGGTTTCACCTGAATAGCTTAAAACAAATACAAGTGTGTCCTTATCTACGAAGCCCGGTGGATGATATCCTCTAACTACGTATACAGGTATACGACACCAGCTTCTAAGCCAATCGGAAGCTAAGCCCCCTACGATAGCAGATCCACCCATACCTGCGAATATTATATCTTTAGGCTTCCATCCGTCGATATATCTCGATGCGTCGGTTTTAAATCCTATATCCGCCCCCTTTCTATATTGATCTACGGATTCAAACGTTGCTTTGAATACAGGGTTCAAGGTCATACTCCTACAATCCATCTAGATCGGCTTAAAGTTTTATCGAGTATGCTCTGGTTGAAACCTGTAAATCTATACGACGTAGGAATTCGATAGCGTTAATTAGGAGGTATCAGTCTATATCGTCGGATATAGTTAAGCTGGGGGGTTGTAGATGTATTCCGATATAGGTTCATCGTGGATTGCAATACTTTCCGCCTTTATATCCTCATTCCTAACGGCGCTCATAGCGACACCTAAGATAGCTGAATTCAATAGACGATGCGGGATAGTAGGGATAGATTATCATAAGCCTAATAAGCCTGAGATACCTGAGATGGGCGGTATCTCGATGCTTGCCGGCTTATCCGTATCAAGCATAATACTTCTACTATGGTATCCGCTAAGCTTCTGGTATACCGTAAGCTTTCTACTCATAGCGTTATCCACCGGATGTGTAGGAATCGTAGACGATCTTATAGGATTAAACGCTAAAATTAAACCGCTTCTGACGTTCTTAGCCGGTTTAATACCTGTTATACTCAATACGGTAGCCTACCCGAAGATCTACCAGGGCTATCTAAGTGTTCCGTTTGGTAGGATTAGGATAACCATACTATATAACCTCCTTCTCCCCTTAGGTATCGCTGTAGCCTCAAATACTATGAATATGTGTGACCCTGTTAACGGTGTTATGAGTGGCTCCTCGACGATAATATCCGCAACCCTACTGATAGCATCTATAGCCATGGGTAGATTTCACGCTTCGCCCTACATAGCTTCGATCTTAGGATGCACTCTAGCCTTTTACATCTACAATAAATATCCGGCTAGAATATTCCCAGGAGATACCGGTACCCTATCGATAGGTGCAGCGATAGCTTATGCATCCGCTATAGGTGGGTTAGAGTTTATAGCCTTAACGGCTATGCTTACACAGATACTTAACGCTCTATTCACCCTCATAAGCTTGGGAGGTTTTTTCGAGAGGAAGAGTATAAGCGAGAGACCCGTAGAAGTATTAATGGATGGGCGTATAACGGCTAATACTGATCCGAGGGCGCCGATAACATTGACAAGGATGCTTACCGCCTCTAAATCTATGACTGAGAAGGAAATAGCATTCGCGTTCTTCATCCTCACAGGCTTCTCCTGCATATTAGCTTTAACCTCTATACTGTTAATCCCTAGGTGAAGCTGACTATGATCAGACTAGGGCTCCTCCTAAACATAGCCTTCGCCTGGATTCTTCTAATAGTGTTATCATACTTAACGGTCAATGTGATAGCGGAATTAACTCTCCCGGACGGCTATTTCTTGAAGTTTATCGAAGCTTTATTGAAAGCTTTATCAGTAGCTGTACTGCTAGCTTTATGGTTATATATATGGAAGAAGCTCTCCAAGATATACTTCGAAAAGCTCTTGAGAGATAGAATATCGACTTTCAGTAATAGTTTAGCTAGAGATCGATAGCCTCCAGCTGCTTATCGGATGCATGCCAGCGATATAGTTATAAGTCTCCATTATATCTTCTATCGATATACGATATGCCTAGCTGGGAGTACTCTCTTAAATCTCTGAACCTAGATCCTGAGAGAACTGCTATAGCGTCGCTTAGAGATGTAGATATAAGTTTGAAAAAAGCTGTGGAGGTTTGTACCTCGATAAAGGGATTATCCTTAGAGGAAGCTAGAAGACTTTTGAGAGATGTCATAGCTTTAAAACAGCCTATACCGTACAGACGATATTTCAAGAAGGGTTCGCATAAACGTCAGCTTCAAGGGTGGCATAGCGGAGGATATCCTGTAAAAGTATGCCGGTACATGCTTAAACTGCTTGATTCTGTCGAAGCTAACGCTGAGCATAAGGGTCTAGATACTAGTAGGCTGGTTATAGTCCATGCCGCGGCTCAGAAAGGTAGGAGAATACCTAGATATATGCCTAGAGCCTTCGGTAGAGCTACTAGATGGGGTAGGCAGCTAGTGCATGTTGAGATAGCCGTCCGTGAGGTATGATGGTAGATTCACCGGCATCTAGTAGAAGCCTCCAGGATAAGCCGCAACCTTTAACATATATCGGTTCTCAAAGTTTTAAACGTGGAATATTCATCCTAGAAGTAGATCTAGCTGACGGAGAGCTCTAAGCTTAGGTGTATAGGGTATGCAGCCTGAGAAAGGTGGATATATATTCGAGGAGCTTGGATGCACAGTTTCAGATGATGAATTAGAGCAGGTGGAAAAAGAGCTTAAGCTCCTTTCGTTCGAGAAGAGGATTCTTGAAGAGATCCTATTCAGTATACAGAATGATGAATCTTCCAGATCGATAGATCCCGCCGATAGGGAGAAAATCTATAGGAAATACGAAGATCAACTTAGATCAATCGAGGAGCGTATGAATAAATGTAAACTTATAGTTAAGCTTAGGAGGCTCGAGCTTGGTAGGATGAAGCTTCTCAGTATACTGAAAGATAGACTTGAGTGTATAGATAGAGAGATTAAAGAACTCCGCTCCGCTTTAGGTAAACAGAAGAAAGAAGCTAAACCTAAACTTGAAGCCGTAGATTCGAAGCAAACTAGAAGCCGTACGGTCGAAGCTAAACAAGTTGAAATGGTAGAGCAAGTTGAAGAAAAAGATGATCTCCAGAAACTTCAGGAAGACATAATAGCCACCCTGGAGAAGCTTGAACAACTAGATCTAGAGCTCTAATATTCCTAGCCTCCCAGATGCTTATCGAGTATCCTCTTAAGCTTATCCTTAGGTAGAAGTCCCTCTATACGCTCCACGAGTATCCTATCTTTGAATACTAGAATCGTAGGAACAGCCATTATATTGTAGGATACTGCTAGGATCCTCCCTAAAGGTTTATCTACGTTAACCTTACCGAACGATACCCTCCCGCTATACTCCGAAGCTAACTCCTCTATAACGGGTGCTAACAGTCTACAGGGCATACACCATTCAGCCCAAAAATCTACGACGATAACTCCATCCCTACCTATAAATCTCCTGAAATCCTCAAGTCCAGCATCACCTAGCTCCCGTATAAACTCCATATTTACCCCCCTTCATCTAGACTGCAACCATAACCATTACATCGTTTACGTTAGTCCCGGTAGGTCCGGTGAATATGCAATCTCCAAGCTTATGGAAAAAGCTATAACTGTCATTCCTATCTAGATATTCTTCAGGTTTTAAGCCTAGCATTAAAGCTCTATCGTATGTATACCCGTCAGCTATAGCTCCAGCTGCATCTGTAACTCCGTCAACTCCATCTGTTCCTATAGAAGCCATAGCTACACCCTTAAGCCCCCTAATCTTTATCGAAGCAGCTAAAATTAGCTCTTGATTCCTACCGCCGATCCCATCACCGGTAACGGTAACCGTAGTCTCCCCTCCGGCTAATATAACTGTAGGTCTAAGGGTAGGCTTACCTTTTAGAGCTACACCTTTCAATATCCCTGCTAACGTGTAGCCTACATACCTAGCCTCCCCCTCGATATAGGATGAAAGATTAACAGCGTTATAACCCATATTCACAGCCTCTCTCTCCATCTCCTCTAAAGCTATAGAGTTACCGGCTATAATATAATTATGGACTCTATCGAATATATGATCACCAGGTTTAGGTGTCTCAGGTAGCATACCTGCACAGCCTAACTCTATAACTCTTTTCACACTATCCGGTATAGAATCCCATACCTTATATCTTTGAAGAACATTTCTAGCATACTCATAGGTAGTCGCATCTGGAGCTGTAGGACCTGAAGCTATAGTATCAAGCCTATCCCCTACTACATCTGATATTATGAGCGATATGACGGTAGCTGGGTATGCTACAGCCGCTAATCTACCACCCTTAACTTGCGATAAGTGCTTCCTCACAGCGTTGATATCCTCTATCGGAGCACCGCATCTAAGTAGGATCATCGTAAGCTTTTGCAGATCCTCTATAGATACGCTATCTACAGGTTTAGACATTAAAGCTGACCCCCCACCGGATAGTAGACAGAAAACCAATGTATTCTCATCCACATTTCTGAGCATATCCAGCATAACTGAAACGCCTTTAATACCGCTTTCATCTGGTATGGGGTGTCCAGCCTCATTAAGCTTAATTCTCTTAACGTTATATAGCTTCGACACTCCTCTAGGTACGTTAACTATACCATCCTCTATGTGTTCACCGAGTACTTCTTCCAACGCTTCAGCCATAGCCCCTGAAGCTTTACCGCCGCCTATAACCAGTATCCTACGATATCTTGTAAGATCATAGGTGACACCCATGATCAACAGCTTTTCCTTCGAAACTGTTAGACTCCTTCTAACAGCAATCCTAGGATCAGATGCTTCTAGAGCATTCTCTACGAGCTTTATTACAACCTCTCTGGCAACTTTATCCTCTTTGCATACAGCATTACCTATTATACGCTCAGGGTGTCTAATTCTCATATCCCATTAAGGTAGAAGGCTGGAGCGAAGCTCTTAAATCTATCCTTGAGAGTATTTAGGTTTAGCCGTGTTAACATATTTACTATATGGTTCAAACCCACTTGAAAGAAATAGGCTTCTAATAGGATTACTGATATCGATAAGCGTAGGAACCTTAGCTCTCATAATCGCTGAGGATATAGCGGATATAGGTATAGCATTAGGGGCATTCTTAGGTGGATTGATAGCCGGTAGATTCACTATTAAACCGTTGAGCGGCGGATCAAGAGGAGCGGCTGTAGGCGTATTAAGTCTCCTCCTATACTACTTCTTCATAGTTCCGATGCTTTATATGGCTAGACTTATAACGATACCTGAAGTCGAGCCATCGGCATCGGAGATCGTCGTAGCATGGATCATAACTATACTAGAGCTTGTAGGTGTAGGATTCGTGGGTGGAATCGCTGGCTACTACATGACTGCGAGTGCTAAGCCTACTGCAAAGCAGCCTCCTGAAGCTAAACCTACTATACCTAGCCTATCAAGATGTCCTAGATGCGGCGCAACCCTACCTGTCGAAGCTATCTATTGCCCGCAATGTGGATTAAAAGTTAGGGATATCAGACCCGTCTAATATCTAAGCTTAAATCTATAGCTTTAACGGAGTGGGTTAACCTACCTAGCGATACTACATCGATGCCTTTAGATGCATACTCAATTATATTCTCTTCATCGATACTTCCAGATGCTTCTAAGATAATCCTCCTCCTCAACCCCCTCTCTTCTAGTAGCTTTACAGCTTCCTCCACCATACTAATCGTGAAGTTATCCAGCATAACTATGTCAGCTCCAGCTTCCGCAGCCTCAACAGCTTCTTCGATGCTAGTTACCTCTACCTCGATCTTATACGTAAACCCAGCGTTAGCTCTAGCTTTCTCCACAGCCTTCCTAACAGATCCTACTAAAGCTATGTGGTTATCTTTAATCAACACCATATCTTCGAGTCTAAGTCTATGAGTATCTCCTCCCCCGATCTCCACAGCCTTCTTATCTAGATACCTAAGGCCGGGTGGAACTTTACGCGTAGCAGCTACCCTAACGTTCAATCCAGCTTCCCTAACCTTATCGACGATTCTACGCGTAGCCGTAGCTATACCGCACATACGTGAAAGTATGTTGAGCATTGTCCTCTCTATAACCAGCATACTCCTCGCATTCCCCCTAAGCTTGAGCAATATGTCACCTTTACTGAATCTCTCCCCATCCTTCAAGCTATACTCCACTCTCAAACCTATAGTCTCCGCTAAGATACAGGCCTCCTCCAACCCTGCAGCTACCCCATCTTCCTTAGCCACGACAACCCCCTCAGCTTCTACCCCCTCATCTATGAGGAGAGCTGTGGTCACGTCGGTTAATCCTAAATCCTCCTCCAAGAATCTTAGAAGCATGCCTGCGATTACAGGTTTAGGAAGCCACATCCCGCCGTATCCTCTCTCAATACACTAACGTAAACCTTAAACTTTCCTATAGATAACCATATCGTATCAGGTGTAGAGGAGATACGAAAGTAGCCTTAGCATTCTCCGGTGGCAAGGAAAGCGTTTATACAGCATGGATTCTCCTATCTCAGGGATTCGAACCGATCCTATTTACGATTCAACCAGAGGCTGATGGATCATGGATATTTCATTACCCAAACTCAGATTGGACATGGCTTCAATCAGAAGCTCTAGGCTTACCATGGATGAGGTGCATAAGCGGTGTAGGGGAGAAGGAAGAATTGGAAGCGTTAAGAAGCATAGTCAAGGAAGCTATTAGATCGTGGGGTGTTAAGGCTTTAGCCTCAGGGGTGGTATACAGCTGGTATCAGATGAGTATCTTCCAAATGGTCTCAGATGATTTCGGGTTAAAACTCTATACACCGTTATGGAGTAAAGACCCATTCAAACTACTGTCAGAAGAGATAGAATCGGGTATGGAGATTATAATTACAGGTGTAGCTGCAGAGGGTTTAGATGAAAGCTGGCTAGGTGTGAAGCTGGATTACGATACTGTAGAGCGATTGCGGAGGCTGAACGTTAAATATGGGTTAAGCCCTATAGGTGAAGGTGGAGAGATGGAGACCTTCATAGTGGATGCTCCATTCTTCAAACATAGGATCCTCATAAGAAGATTCAAGAAGATTTGGAAGAATATGGGCGGATACATCGATGTAGAGGAAGCTATGCTACAACCTAAACTTCTCTGAATACATTTAATATTCTTGATAATTTTTCATATACCTCGAATTCATCGATCTTCACGATCCGCCTATTCCAGAATATAGGTTCCCCATCTACGATTGTAGAATCGATACAGTCGCCTCTGCAAGCATACACTATGTTCGATACTAGACCCGTAGCTCCGTGGATAGGTTGTAACCCAGGTTTCCTGAGATCTATAACCGCTATATCCGCGTAACTCCCCTCTTCTATGTAACCAGCTTTATCTATGCCTAACGCTCTATATCCTTCGACGGTAGCCATTTCCAATACCTTCCAAGCAGGTAGAATTGTAGGATCCCACCTATACCATTTATGTAGTAAAGCTGCAGTTTTCATGACTTCGAATATATCTAGACTATTGTTGCTTGCTGCCCCATCAGTTCCAAGCCCGACTGTTACGCCTCTCTCGATCATATCCGGTATAGGTGCAACTCCTCCTACTGCAAGCTTTAAGTTCGAAGTAGGACAGTGAGCTACCTTAACCTTACGGGAAGCTAGGATGCTTACTTCTCTAGGTGAGAGCCATACGCAATGTGCGGCTACAACCCTATCTGTTAGAAAACCTATGTAATCTAAGTACTCAACCTCCCTCTTACCATACACTTTCTCAAACCTATTCTGCTCGCTTCTAGTCTCAGCTATATGTATATGCAACATTAGATCTTCCTTCTCAGCTTTCTCTTTAGCCCATAATAGGGTATCATCCGAACATGTATACGGAGCGTGAGGTCCTAATGCAGCTTTAACTCTACTATCCCTTAATCCCTTCATGTAATCTAGGAACTTTTCAGCAGATCTGCGACCGAAGATCTTTAGTTTAAAATCCGGTTTACGCTCCTCAGGGTTAAACGTATCTATAATACCTATTGCAGCTACAACCCTAAGGCCCACGCTCAAAGCAGCTTTCACCGTCTCTTCAGGGTGGTAGTACATGTCTAGAAAGCATGCAATACCGTTCCTAGCCATCTCTATACATGCTAAGAGCGCTCCTAGATAGCATAGATCGGCTGTAAGCCTCCTCTCAGCAGGCCATATACGCCTCTCAAGCCACTCTTCTAAGGGCATATCGTCGGCGTAACCTCTGAGTAGAGTCATAGCTGCATGCGTATGTAGGTTGACTAGACCAGGTATAGCAGCTTTCCATGCGCCATCGAGGGTATAGTCAGCTTCAGATATTCTTCCATTCGATATCTCTGATACAATGCCGTCCTCGATGTAGATAGAACAGCCTTTAAGAACTCTCTTATCTGGATTTCCCGTAACTATCCAATCCATCTTCCTTAAAGCTATGGTTGGCTTCCCCATCACGATACATCTACTGCATCAACTGTTAAAAACCTTATTCGTATGTAAGGAGGTTCGATGGATAATATGGTAATCTTCAATCCCAATACGGCCTCGTCTTCACATACATACGTTCAGCCTCCGCTATAGCCCTATAAAACTCCTCCTCGCTCAGGTATAGATTTCTAAGTATCCTCTTAGCGGTAGCAGGACCTATGCCTATGCCTGCTAAAGCCGCTACAGCCCTCCTACCATACATCCTAACGAGTTCAGCTATACTCGCATACCTCTTGTAAGCTTGGATATCCTCCATGCTCCTAAGCTTTCCGTCTATAGCCATCCTAGCTAACTTTAACGCTTGGAAATCATCTGGCTTAACTACAGCTATCCTCTTAGATCCACATTTAGGGCATACTATAGGATCGGTTACATCTAATACTTTAAATGTAGCCTCCCAGTCAGCTCCACCCATACAGACAAGCTTAACTTTCGTAGAATCTATCCTAGCTTTTACCATATCGACTATGCCTACTCCAGTATAGCTATCGGCTATGGGATATATTTCGCGAGAAATCCTTGACATAGGCGATAAACCATTATTCGATGATACCTTAATCCGTAAATACCCATTCGATAATTTCTCTAAAAACGCTCTGCATGCTTCTATATCGAGTACATCTCTTAACACTTCCCTCGCAGCCTCTCTATAAAGTGGTGTACCCATGAAGATTTGGGATAGCTTCCTGGCAGCCGATAGGCTATAACCAGCATCTCTCTCTACTACGCCGAATCTACGTGCTACAACCCATAACCTCCATAGAAAATATCTCTTATACGGTAGCACCTCACCGAGTAATGTATCTACATCGTTAGGTTTTAATCCGGTTAAGGTATCGGCTACTATATATCCGTCAAATTTAGGGCTCTTAGAGTAGAATAATATCTTATAAGCATCCTTCACATACTCGACGATAGCGCCTATTCTAGCAGATATTAGAGCTGAAAGTATAAAGGCTAGAGTCTCTACACCTCTATCCCCTATATGGGTATGTAAAGCCACATACCTATATCCATCTCCCCCATCGAACCACTCTATGACTATATTCTTATCAGATGCTACTTCAAATCCTTCATCTAGCTGTTTCCCGATGCATTCTATGACTGCCTTCATAGCATACTGGTCTAGATGGTATTCAGATAGAAGTTTTAGTGGACTTTTATTCGAAGTTAAAGCTTCAGCTATGAGTCTCTTAATTCTCCCAACCTCTTGTGCAACCTCGAATGGTACAGGTATAATCTCCCCCTCCCAGACGGGTATAGCTTCCATCGCGTATGCATCCTCCTCAACGTTCACTATCCGCTTATCTCTATCGATGCTTAGGATACGCCAAATTCTACCTCCAAGGATGAATAACGATTCAGGCTTACAATATTGCTCTACGAAATCTTCATCGAGTACTCCTACACGTCTCCCCCTCCTCTCGAGCACATCGAATCTAGATACATCCACTATAGTCGATAGATTCTCGAAATAGTACTTATAGGATCTATCGGTAGGCATAAGTATAGAGTTCCTAATTCTAAGTAATCCTATACGCTCAAGGAAGTTTGCCAGCTCTGTGAGTTCCTCTAGAGTTAGATCCCTATAAAGGATGCATCCTCTAACTATCTCTAATACATCCGATATAGATACCTTTCCCCTCTCCAAGACTATACCTATTATCTGGTGGGCAGCAACATCTAGCGCTCCGTAGAGTTCAGGCTCAGGCTCACATATAGCTGACGTAGCTCTCCTAGCTATAATACATGACTCCATAAGATCCTCCGGGTTATACGCGATTACCACACCGCTGCTTTCGGATCCTACTCTATGCCCACTTCTCCCGATCCTATGTATAAACTTGATAGTTTGCCTAGGTGAACCGTAATGTACTACGTAATCGACGTTACCTATATCTATGCCTAACTCTAAGCTCGATGTACATACCAAAGCCTTTAAAACTCCAGATTTAAGCCCCTCTTCGGCTTTCACCCTTACATCTCTAGATAAACTGCTATGGTGAACTTCGACGGGTAGATCTGGATTGAATAATCTAAGCTTAAAGCATAACGATTCAGCCTGCTGCCTCGTATTCGTGAATATAAGTATCGATCCATGCTCTTCGATAAGCTTCGAAAGTAGCTTAACGGTATCCTCCCAAGCCTCAGAGTATAACACTTGAATCGAATACCTTCTACCCATCTTAGATTTGATTATCCTCGTCTCGCCGCCGTCTGAAAGAAGTTTCGCCACGTACTCAGGACTATAAACCGTAGCAGATAATCCTATCCTCTGGAAATCCTTACCGACTATACTTTTAAGCCTCTGAAGCGAGAGGAAAAGTTGAACCCCTCTTTTATCGTACGCAAATTCATGTATTTCATCTATCACAACCCATCTAACATTCTCTAGGTACTTCCTAAATTTTCTGGAGACTAATAGAATTTGCAGAGTTTCAGGTGTCGTTATAAGTATATGCGGTGGCTCTAAAACCTGCTTAGCTCTAATCTCGGTTGGTGTATCGCCATGCCTTACGTCTAAGCTTAACCCGATCCTATCTGCGAGCTTCTTCATCCTACGGAAGATATCTCTATTCAACGCTCTCAATGGTGTTATATATAGTGCTAATACGCCTTTCACATCCCTATACTTTGAAGCCATATCCATTATAGGTATTAAGGCTGCTTCAGTTTTCCCAGATCCTGTCGGAGCTATTATGAGCGTATGATCCCCTCTAAGTATGTACGGTATTGCGAGTTTTTGAATTTCGGTAAACTCTAAGTATCCCTCCTCTCTCAATATCTTCTTATACTCCTCGGTTAGCATGTATTCCGCCATTTTTTCGGTTAAGGTAGATTTTACGGAGAGGTTAAAAGTAAGCTTTATCTAAGGTAACGTAACTTATCATTTCGATAAGGAGGTATCTAAAGGTTGGAGGTAGGGGAGGTAAAATTTCCGTTTAGCGAAGCTTTCAGGTTTACGATCGAAAGCATAAGGAAGAGGTTTACACGTGCTTTGATAACCGCTGTATCCGTTATACTTAGCGTAGCTTTCTACGGAGCGACGAGATCCATGGGTGTGATATACGCTGAACTGCTACCCGGCTCAGCTACGATACAAGTATACCAGATAGTTATGGCCGTTATAGCTTTAGTCGTATGTACGGTCGGTATATTGAATTCGATGCTTATGGCTGTTACAGAAAGGACTAAAGAGATAGGAACAATGAAATGTTTAGGCGCTATGGATTCGCACATTCTAACGATATTCCTCTTGGAAGCTGCTCTCATAGGCTTACTCGGGGGCTTGATCGGAGGCGTATCAGGCCTCCTCGTAGGTGTAGCATCGACTTGGGGGCAGGTTGCAGGTAGACCTTTACCCATACTGGGTTTGATGTTGACACTAGGTGAATCCATAGGGATATCCATACTACTATCGATAGGTGCCACCCTATACCCAGCGTATTATGCAGCTAAACTTAACCCGGCTGAAGCGTTGAGATTCGAGGTTTAAACCTGCACCGTAAAACTTATTAAATCCATCCTCTGCTTTATTTTAGAACTCTCTAAGTTGGTGGTGGCTATTGTTAGAAACATATATATTACTACATGGCTGACATACGAGGATTCTGTTAGGTTTAGAGGTGTATCAGGGATTGAAGCCTATGAATATAGCTGAGAAAATCCTTGCTAAGGCTTCGGGTAAAAGCTTCGTCGAACCTGGAGAGATAGTTGATGCGAAGGTCGATAGGGTTATGTTCCACGATCTAACCGGGCCTATGACGCTTAAGGCTTTTGAAGAGATGGGCGGCGGGCTTGTATGGGATCCAGATCGCATAGTGGTGATCTTCGATCACATAGTCCCTGCTAGTAGCATAGCCTCTGCAGAGAATCATGCTAAGCTCAGAAGATTTATAGAGAATCAGGGGATAAGATGGTTTTACGATGTTGGTCGTGGAGGTATATGCCACCAGGTTATGGTGGAGAAGGGCCATGTATATCCAGGTGAGCTTATAATCGGTGCAGATTCGCATACATGTATGTACGGAGCTCTCGGCGCGTTCGCTACAGGTGTCGGCGCTACCGATATGGCCGCTATACTGCTTACAGGTAGGATATGGCTTAGAGTACCTGAAGCTATTATGGTGAAGTATACTGGAAGGATGCCGAGATATCTATCAGGTAAAGATCTCGTACTCTATACGATCGGTAGAATCGGTGCTGACGGTGCAAACTATAAAGCTGTGATATATTCTGGCAGTGTTATAGAGAATCTCCAGATGGATGATAGGCTTACGATGTCTAATATGGCTGTAGAGATGGGTGCTAAAACCGGTATAGTGGAACCAGATGAAATAACTCTCTCCTACCTGAGGGGTAGGGTCGATAGGAATTTCTCCATCGTGAGAAGCGATGGAGGAGCTGAATATAGCGAAGAATACGAGTTCGATGTATCTAGTATGGAGCCTCAAGTAGCATGCCCTTATAGGGTTGATAACGTTAAACCGGTATCAGAAGTTGAGGGCATCCCTGTGGATCAAGCTTTCATAGGTTCATGTACTAACGGTAGGCTTTCAGATCTACGGGTAGCGGCGAAGATACTAAAGGGGCGTAAGGTTAGTAGAGGTACGAGGCTTATAGTTATACCTGCATCTCAAGACGTTTACCGTGAAGCTTTAAGGGAGGGTTTGATAGAAGTGCTATTAGAATCCGGGGCTATGATCTGTAATCCTACATGCGGCCCATGTATAGGCGTACATCTAGGCGTGCTATCTTCAGGTGAGGTATGTATAGCTTCAATCAACAGGAATTTCATAGGACGTATGGGTAGCCGTGAATCTAAGGTTTACTTAGCATCTCCGGCAACCGTCGCCGCTTCAGCCGTCGAAGGTAGGATTGCAGATCCTAGGAGATATCTTTAGGAGGGCTGTGCGGTGAAAGTGGAAGGTATAGTTGTTAAGGTTGGCGACCATATAGATACAGATGTGATAATACCTGGAAGATATCTCGGTATAACGGATACAATAGAGCTTGGGAAGCATGCGTTAGAAGGTTTGGATCCAAGCTTTCCAGCTAAACTTAAACCTGGTGTCATCCTTGTAGCAGGTAGAAATTTCGGATGCGGCTCTAGTAGGGAGGAAGCGCCAGTAGCTCTGAAAGCCGCTGGCGTTAGATGCGTAATAGCTAAGTCTTTCGCTAGGATATTCTATAGGAATGCTATAAACGTAGGTCTACCCATAGTAGAGTGTAGCGATATTCAACGCTACGTGAAAGATGGAGATAAGGTATCGGTGGATCTATCCTCGGGCATAATAGAAGTTGCAGGTGTAGAGTTCAGATTTAACCCCTTACCAGACTTCATCCTTAAGATTCTCGAAGCCGGCGGTTTAACGAATTATATACGTAGGCTTAGGGGGCTCCCCTATTGAAGTTTAAGATAGTATTGATCCCCGGAGATGGTATAGGTCCCGAGCAGATGAACGCATCTAGAAGCATACTTCGCATCCTACCAGAGCTATACGGTTTTGATGTAGAGTATTTGGAAGTCGAAGCAGGCGATGGATGTAAAGCTAGAAGAGGTGTAGCTCTACCTGATGAAACTTTAAATGCATTGAAAGAGTCTCATGCGTGTCTCAAAGGTCCTGTAGGTGAAACTGCAGCTGAGGTTATAGTGCGTATAAGGCAGATGTTTGATCTCTACGCTAACGTTCGGCCTATAAAATCTTATCCCACCCCGATACCTCCGCTTAAGAAGGATGTAGATTTCGTGATAGTAAGAGAGAATACTGAAGATGTATATAGAGGGCTTGAATTTAAGCCTACACCTGACATAGCGGTATGCTTCAGGATCATATCGAGGAGGGCTTGCGAGAGGATCGTTAAATACGGCTTCAACCTAGCTAGGAGAAGGCGGGGGAAAGTTACGGTGGTGCATAAATCTAACGTTATGAAGATCTCTGACGGTTTATTTGCAGAAGTTTCTAAAAGTATCGCTAGAGAGTACCCGGATGTATCTTTCGAAGAGATGTACGTGGATGCAGCTGCATACCATATGATAATGAATCCTAGGCGGTTCGATGTCTTGGTTACGACGAATATGTTCGGGGATATACTCTCAGATGAGGCAGCTGCTCTCACCGGAAGCCTAGGTTTAGCTCCCTCCGCCAACATAGGAGAAACGTTCGCCCTATTCGAGCCGGTACATGGTTGTGCACCGGATATAGCCGGTAAGAGTATAGCTAACCCATGTAGCCTCATATTATCCGCATCGATGATGTTCATGTGGCTTGGAGAAAAGTATGGTGTGGAGGAAGCCATGAAAGCTGGTACGATTTTAGAGAAGGCGGTTGTCCAAACTTTAAATGAAAGCGTCGCTACCCCTGATATAGGTGGTCGGTATACTACGGGCGAAGTAGCTGAAGCTATAGCTTCAAAGCTTAGAGGGGTGGCATAGGTTTGAATGTTAATCCTAGGATACTCATATTCGATACGACACTTAGAGATGGAGAGCAGACGCCAGGCGTAGCTTTAACACCGGATGATAAGCTTGTTATAGCTAGACAGCTTGATAGGCTTGGCGTAGATATAATAGAAGCCGGCTTCCCGATAGCATCTAAAGGTGAAGTTGAAGCTATCCGGCGTATAGTATCTGAAGGCTTATCCGCTAAGATTTGCGCTTTAGCTAGATGCGCTAAAGCTGATATAGATTCTGTGATAGATTGCGGTGCAGATTATGTACATCTATTCATAGCTACATCGGATCTCCATCTGAAGTATAAGCTTAAGCTTACTAGGGAAGAGGCTTTGAGTAGAGCTCTCGAAGCTATAGATTACGCTAAATCACATGGATTATACATCGAATTTTCAGCCGAGGATGCTACTAGAACAGATCTAGATTACCTAGTATCATTCTATAAGAGTGTCGTCGAAGCTGGAGTAGATAAAGTGAATATACCCGATACTGTCGGTACGGCTACACCTAGTAGTATAGCTCGTATAATATATAGTGTCGGTAAGGTTGTCGGCAGTACGCCTATAAGCGTTCATTGTCATGATGATTTTGGTTTAGCTGTTGCTAATAGTATCGCCGCGGTTGAGGCTGGTGCTAGGCAGGTTCATGCAACCGTGAACGGTCTAGGCGAGAGAGCTGGAAACGCAGCACTAGAAGAAATAGCAGTAACACTAAAAATACTATACGGGTACGATATAGGGATTAAACTCCCGCTTATATACGAGACTAGTAGGCTTGTATCTAGGATAACAGGTGTGTATGTTCAACCGAACAAAGCTATAGTCGGGGATAACGCTTTCACGCATGAGTCAGGTATACATACGCATGGCGTGCTTGCTCATCCGTTAACATATGAGCCTATACCTCCGGAGATTGTGGGTAGGCATAGGAGGCTTGTAGCCGGTAAACATGCAGGTAGACATGGGATTATGAAAATGTTGGAGGAGATGGGCGTTAAAGTTTCTGAGGAGGAGCTTAAAGCTATCGTAGAGAAGGTTAAGGATTTAGGTGATAAGGGTAAGAAGATTACGGATGCAGATCTGCTAGCTATAGCTAGATCCGTAACAGGTAGGGTTAGAGCTGAAGAGCGTCGTGTTAAACTTATGGAATTAGCTGTTATAACAGGATCTAAGGTTATACCAACAGCTTCTGTTAAGCTCGAAGTAGATGGTAAGATCTATGTAGCTGCTGAGACAGGTGTAGGTCCTGTAGACGCAGCTTTAAAAACCATAGAAAAGATGCTATCCTCAACCGTAAAGGCTAGGCTGAAATCTTTTAGACTTGAAGCGATAACTGGTGGATCAGATGCATTAGCAGAAGTTGTGATAACAGTCGAAGATGATAAAGGTAATACCGTATCGGCTAGGGCTGCTCATGAGGATATAGTTATGGCTAGCGTCGAAGCTATGATAGAAGGTATAAATAGGCTTATATCGATTAGGAGGGAAAGTTGATATCATACAGCTAGCTCTTCTAGCTTTCAACTCGTTCTTGATAGGTTTCTCAGGAGCTTTAGTTCCAGGACCGTTATTTGCGGTTACAGTCTCAGAATCTATGAGGCTTAGAAGGAATGTAGGCTTCCACATAGTCTTAGGTCATATAGCGGCTGAGGTAATATTGGTAACTGTTATAGTTTTAGGTTTATCCTACCTGTTTAACAAAGCAGAGGTTAAGATAGTTTTAGGCATAATCGGAGGAGGCTTCCTATTATTCACCGCTTACGGTCTTCTAGTATATCCTATAAAGCATATGAATCAGCAGGTTCAAATCGATCCTAAACAGAATTCTAGGAATTTACCCACGCTAGGATTCTTAACGAGCTTCTCTAACCCTTACTTCACCATATGGTGGGCCTCTGTAGGTAGCTTACTGGTAACTGAATCTCTAACTATAGCGGGTTATATAGGGTTAGCCATCTTCCTTATATCGCATTGGTGTTCAGATCTCTCCTGGTATATACTCGTATCCTTCCTCTCATGTAAGAGTAGTCTGAGGTTCGGCTCCAAGCCTGTAAAGATCGCCATGTACATATGCGGTGTTCTTGTAGCCTCTCTTGCGGTATACTACGTTATCGATGCCATCCTAACGTTAACACAGATATTGGCTTAGAGAGGCTTCAACCCTACGCATCTAAGCCAAGGCTTAATAACTTCATTCCCTGCACTTAGTTCTGAAAGAAATCCAATAAACCTCCTATGAATATCCATAGCTACATCTAGGTTCTCAGATAATATGTTCACATCCTGTCTAGGATCGTTCTTAAGATCATAAAGCTCTGTATCTATCCTACCAAACGGCTTTAAGATCCTCGGCTTTCCATCGACTATGAAGGTAACTTCAGTCTCCTCCGCGCTCCTACTCTCCTCGGATGCGAGTATGAGAGACCATCTATCAGTCGTTACGGTAACCCTAAGACCTGCACGCCCCCCTCTCATCAATGAAGGTGTGGATACAGCTATATCCCTAACTTTCGCTACATCTCTCCTAACGATCGGTAGAAGGGATTTACCCTGGATATCCATACTATGTGGCTCTCTTCCATATGCAAGCTCCAGTATGGTGGCGGTTATATCCGGAGTTTGAACGAGAGAGTCTATCTTCACACCGTTCACCAATCCTAGCTTATCCGGGAGTCTTATCACCAACGGTATATGTGCTACTTCTTCGTAGAGTGGAGCTAAACCATGGCATCCACCCATTATTATAGACTTCCCTATGAGACCATGCTCACCTAGGTAGAATCCGTGATCGCTCGTAAATATGATCGTAGTATTATCGAGTAATCCAAGCTCATCTACCTTCTCTAGCAGGAATCCTATCCATTTATCGACCAGCGTAGCTTCACCCGCGTACATAGCTCTGATATGTGTAAGCTCGTCGTTAGTTAGGTAATCGCAGGGGCCATACGCAGGATATATAACCTCCTCCCCCTCGTACCCGGGGTCGTACATATCTATATACCATCTAGGCGGATCCCAAGGTTCATGCGGATCGAAGAAATCTACGTAGAGGAAAAATTTTCTCTCGTAATTTTCTTCAAGCCATCGTGCAGCCTCCATAGCCGTCTTAGCAGGTATCCAATCACTTTCATACCTCCTGCCATAATTATTCCTAATATGCTGCAGGGTGGTCTCCACGTTTCTCAGCTTCCATGGACTGCATGGAAGCTTAACATCGATCGGGCTCGTCCTGTAACGATCATTCTCCTGTCCTCTGATCCAAATCCATCCGTCGAATCCTCGATCGAAATTATATCCATCCTTAAGTATATGAGGGGTATCTGCTATCATCATACATGTATAACCAGCTTTCCTTAAGATCATGGGGAGGGTTATCCAATCCCTAGGTAGAGGTGACCAATCAAAGTACGTAAACGTAAATCTACCTGTAAGTAGATCGGCTCTATTAGGCACTGTAGGAAAAGATGCATGATATGCTCTCGTAAACTCTATAGAATCCGAACAAAACCTCTCGATCCTATCTAGCTTAGCCTTCACTCCATTCTTAACGTTGAATCTTCCATGAAGTAGATCATACCTAAACGTATCTGATACTACGAGTATTATGTTGTTTTGCATAACTAAGGTATAGTTGATTTCAATTATCTCGTTTAAAGTTTTTCTCCCTACATAGCTTAGCTATACCTTCTATAAGCTTCCCTATATCGTCATAGCGATGTATCTCGCTTATGTAATCGGCTATCTCTCTTAATTCTCTATCCTTACAGATTTTCGAGTATAGATTCATCAACGATAGAGTAATCGATATATGTAAAATAGCTGTGTTAAGCTCATCTGTTGAGCGTGGGAACCAAAGTATTCTCGATAGTTTTTTAAGCTGATCTTTCACGCATCTCTCTGCCATTCCTAATCCTCTGCTCTCGCTAGCTTCAACTAAACTTGAGAGAAACTTATGTATATCCTCAGATAACATATGCGTCTCGCTCTTATCGTATTCTAGCCTATCTAAGCATACGCCGCATAAACCTATCATACACTCGAAAATTCTAAAGCCGCATAGCCTACATTTAGAAGCGAGTAATATTATGCGAAACCCTTTTGATGCGTAGCTAGTAGCATCTTCTAACGCTCTAACGCGCTGTATAACTAACCCCCCATCATACGTAAAAGTTAAGGCTACATTTCCATCGTCTATCCTACCTACTCTAAGCTTAGGGCTGCAGATAATCCTGTTAATATCGAGTATCCGTATAAGTTTGCAGAGGATATCGAAATCTAGTTCGCCTATACCTTCTGCAGGTGGATATCTAACCATGTATCCCTCATCTGAGATGCATGGCTGTATAGAGATAGCTTTCTTACTAGCAGATGATATGAGGAATTCAAGCTCACTTAAGTATCTACCGCTACATCCATCCTTAAGCTTCATATATACCATGTTCTCTCTAAATCGTTCTCGACATTATATTCTAGATTTGCAGATTTAAAGTTTAAGTTTTAGGTAGACTATCATTTTAAGGCATACTAGTCTTAGAGAATACCTGGTATGGATCGGTGATATATGATTGGCTATACAGGTTGTAGATGCGCACTCTCATCTAGATGAGATAACCGATGTGCATGGAGCTATAGCTAAAGCTAGATCCTCGAGTATCGTAGCGATAATAGCGGTGGGTACTTGCAAGGAATCTAATATGAAGATAGCTAAGCTCTCTGAAATCTATAGGAACTATATATATCATGCGATCGGCATACATCCATGGAATCTGGAATCGCTCGATCTAGAGGAAGAATTCAATTATTTAAGATCGGCTTCACGTAACTGTATAGGCATCGGGGAGGTAGGTTTAGATTATAGAATAAAGACTGATAGAAGTCTTCAGAGGAAAGTGTTCGGCGAGGTACTTAGTATAGCCGAAAGTAGGAATCTCCCCGTTATTATCCATGCTAGAGCTGCATGGAGTGATGCGTATAAGATTGTTAAGGATGTTGGAGTCGAGAAAGCTGTATTCCACTGGTTCAGCGGCTCAGATTCTGTTCTCAGAAAGATAGTTAGGGACGGATATTTGATCTCGGCTACACCCGCCGCCTCATATAGTTTGACTCATATAAAAGCGATAAAGCTTACTCCGATCGAATCTATAATTGTCGAATCAGATTCACCTGTATCCTACCGTAACGTAGTATCAGATCCGTCATGGGCTGTGAAGAGCTTAGAAGCAGTTGCAAAGATTAAGGGTGTTCGTATCGAAGATATAGCTGATAAAGTTTTAGAGAATACATGTAGAATTTATAATATAAGGATTCATCGTAAAACACTTTGAATTAATAGTATAGTTGATTTTACCTAAAGGTTGAAGATCTATGGGTTACACAAGGAAGATCGGCTTCATAGCATTCGTATCATCCTTATATGCTGTTTTAACGATAATCCCTGGATATCTATCATTTGGACCTATACAGCTTAGGATATCCGATATGCTTATACCTTTATCAGCGATCTACGGCTATCCAGCTTGCATAGCCGTAACAATCGGATGCATAGCTGCTAATGCATTCTACTTTATAAGCTGGATGGATGTCGCCATCGGATCTATAGCGAATCTCATTTCATCTCTCATCATATACCGTATGAGGAAGCATCTCCTATCAGCTACAATTGTATCAAGCTTCGTTATAGGTTTCACCGTAGGTAGTTATCTATGGCTATTCTTCCCACCGCTAGACATAGGCATCCCTCTACACCCCTCCATCATAATAGGTATAAGCATATCTGCTAGTAGCTTACTAACAGTATCAGGTCTAGGATATATCCTCGTGAAAACCCTAATGAAAACCCTACCTGAGAACTTGAAGAAGCTATAATAAATACCGGGTATAATCGCCTTAACTCCTATCAAGATTAAAATCCTAAATATCTATGCCTATCAAGCTTCTTAACTCTTTAAGCTTTCTCCTCCTTTCCTCTATATACTTATCCGCATCTTCTCTATATACAGGCTTACTCTCTCCCACCTCGTCTATCATAGCTTCTGGAATCCTAGTTATAGCTTCAAAAATTCTTCCTGTAAAGTATCTTGTAGGGATCTTCCTCCTCCTCAATTCTTCATCTACAGTCTCGCCGTTTAGCCGTATTAGGTATCCTCCATGTGACGCATAGGTAAACCCCCAATCTGAACCGAAGCATGGTATATAGTCTCTAGCTAGGATTGTATGCTTGAAAACTGATTTTATGGTTGCGGCTATATTGTAGAAGTGTACTTGAAAGATGTATTTAGAGAATGTAGGCGACTCTGATTGAACAGATAGTATCCCCTCGCTCGAAAGCTTTGAGGATATAGCTTCAAAGGACTCATAGGTATAAAGCCCAGCCGATATTAACGATACAGGGTCCGTCAGATCCATTATAACTATATCGAATGGCTCCCCCCTCCATTCTTCTATGAATTTATATGCATCCATGTATACCGACTTAACTCTAGGGTCGTCGAATGCTCCCTGGGAGATTTCCCCTAGATATCTACGGCATATATCTACAACCCCCCTATCTATATCTACTAAGTAAACTTCATCCACGCTATCGTATTTCAGAACTTCTCTAAGAATCCCTCCATCCCCACCCCCGAGGATAGCGATCCTTCTAGGATCTGGATGAGCAAGCATAGCTGGGTGGGTTAACACCTCATGGTATATATATTCGTCTAGGGTCGATAACTGAGGTTTCCCATCTAGTATTAACATCTTCCCGAATACCGGGTGCTCGTATACCTCTACAAACTGGTATTCCGTCCTCTCGATGCATAGTATCTTCGTGAAAGAGTATGCATGGATATAGTTGGGAGCTAGCTGTTCTACAGAGATTCTTCCCAAAATTAGGAAATCTTGAGTAAGCATATCTATGAATTTTCCGTCAGTTAATATTTAAAACTTGATTCATCTAGGAGGCTCAGCCGATAGAACGGTTTTACGTACTGTTACTTCATCGTTCAAAGTTAGGCTAGCCCTCGGCAGAGTTATAACCCCCCTTTTAAGCTCGGTAACCTTTACCCTCTCTGGTTTAAGCTTCTCATATATTACGTTGTAGGCTCTCCACGGGTCCTTGCTGCCGCATACGAATATGTCTACCGCTGCATAGCCATACTCGGGCCAGGTATGGATAGCTAGATGGGATTCACCGACTATCACGAGCGATGTAACTCCTGGTATAAAGTTATGGGTTTTCGAAGCTACAATAGTTAGATCAGCCCTTCTAGCTGCTTCGAGCAGTAGTTCCTCCATTAGCTGAGGGTTGCTTAAATAATTATCATCGCATCCATACATTTCCGCTACTATATGTCTACCTAGGGTTAGCTTAATCCTGCTCATAGCCCTTACATGTCTATATTTAGCTCTAAGATAAATTTTACTCGCAAAGCCAAAAGAAACCGGATGAAACCTATTTTAACCTAAAAATCTCTAGTAGAACTTAGATTAAAATCTTTATTAGAGGTTTATTTAGGTAAAGAATCCTTATTTAGGCTTATTTAGCTGGTAAAGCCCCTAGGATCAGAGATATGATAGACATACGTGTTAATAGGCCATAGTATACCTGCCGGAAGTATACGGCGTTAGGTGTAGAATCTACTTCGACCGCTATCTCATCGACTCTAGGTAGCGGATGCATTATTATCGCATCCTTCTTCATCTTAGATACTGTTTCAAGCGTTATCTTATACGAACCCTTAACCTTCATATACTCGCTCTCATCTACAAACCTCTCCTTCTGTATCCTCGTGACATAGAGTACATCAAGTTCTGGGAGTATCTCGTTCATATCGTTCAACTCGTGGACATCTATCTTACCGCTTATATATCTTAAAACCTCCCTCCTCATCCTTAAAAGTTCTGGTGATATCAGATAGAGTTTAACGTCGTAGTTGGATAAAGCGTATGCTAAGCTATGGGTTGTACGTCCATACCTTAAATCGCCTAGAATACCTATTTTAAGTCCATCGATACGTTTCTTGCATCTTCTTATAGTGTATAAGTCGAGCATAGCTTGGGTCGGATGCTCTTCAGCTCCTGATCCGCCGTTGATTACAGGTATATCGGCTACTTCTGCTGCAAGCCTAGCCGCTCCCTCCATAGGATGTCTGAGAACTATTAGATCAGCATAGTTCTGTACAACTTTCACCGTATCGATTAGCGTTTCGCCTTTTTCGATAGATGCTCTCATAGGCTCACCCATATCGAGCGTTAATCCTCCAAGCTTCTTCATAGCTGCTTCGAAGCTAAGTCTAGTTCTAGTGGATGGTTCGAAGAATAATATAGCCATAGTCTTCCCTGCTAGTATGCCTCTATACTTATCCATATACCGTTCTATATCGTCGGCTACATCCATTATATACTCTAGTTCTTCCCGATTGAAATCTAGGATGGAGATAACATCTCTACCGTTAAAATCCCTAGGGTTGCTCATTGTGCACACCTCAGCTCCGTAATTCTAAGTTAAAATCTTATGCTCTTAAACGTAGCAGTCAGATATCTTGAAGTAAAGGGTTGAGTCTGTCTTGGGTTTCCACGTAATAGTGCTAGTTAAACATGTCCCCGATATAGAGAAAGTTAGATTCGACGTAGAGACCGGTAGGATCGATAGAAGCTCGGCCCCAGGGGAGATAAACCCCTTTGATCTTAACGCTATAGAAGTCGCGGTACAGATTAAAGAAAGGTTTGGAGGCGTAGTAACAGCCTTAAGTATGGGTCCACCCCAAGCTGAATCCTCTCTTAGAGATGCAGTAGCTAGGGGTGTGGATAGAGCTATACTGCTAACGGATCATAGATTCGCTGGTGCGGATACCCTGGCTACATCCTATACGCTTGCCTCTGCTATAAGAAAGCTCGGTAGATATGATCTTATAGTATGCGGAGAGAAAACTGTGGACGGCGATACAGGTCAGGTTGGACCAGAGGTAGCTGAACATCTAGGTATACCTCACGTAGCCTACGTATGCGAGATTAGGGAGATCCGTAGGGATCGCCTAGTGGTCGTATCCGATATGGGTGATAGATTCCTCGTGGAAGTTAGACTTCCAGCTCTCATAACGGTAACGAAGGATGTGAACGCCCCTAGGCTTCCAACTCTAAAGGATATATTGAGGTCTCGGAGGGTTAAGATAGAAAACTGGAATGCGGATCATCTAATAGGCTATATAGATATGTCTAGGATCGGGCTTACAGGTTCACGTACACAAGTTTTCAAGATAGTCATACCATCCGAAGAGCGTAGACGCGGTATCATATTTAGGGGAGCTGATTCTACCGGTAAGCTTGTGGAAGCTCTTCGTAGAGAGGGGTTAATATGAATCGCAGCCTATCCGATGGGGTAATGGTATACGCTGAATACGCTGAGGGAGTTATACACCCGGTTGCGTTTGAGCTTCTAGGTAAATCTCGTGAGATCGCCGATAGATTGAAAGTAGAGGTTTGGGGGGTTATCATCGGATACAAGATTAAAGATGATGAAGCTCGGGAGCTTATATATTATGGTGCGGATAAAGTTTTCGTGTACGATCATCCCAAGCTGGAGTACTTCGACCCGGTGGTATACAAGGATATCCTTATCGATCTAGCGAAGCAAGTGAACCCCTCCATCCTTTTCTTTGGAGCTACCCCGCTAGGTAGGAGTCTCGCTCCGAGAGTAGCCGTAGCGTTAAATACTGGTTTGACAGCCGATTGCATAGATATTCAGGTAGACGAATATGGGAATATAATTCAGGTTAGGCCGGCTTTCACGGGTAACATAATAGCTTATATAAAGACTAGTAGCCGCCCTGTTATGTCTACCGTCAGATATAGGGTTATGAGGATGCCTAACCGTAATGCGAGTAGGGTTGGAGAGATCATTAGGATGATACCTAGGATAGATGGGGATTCTGGATTAAGACTATTGGGTAGGGTATCTAGGAGAAGCGTAGATCTAGCTAAAGCAGATATAATAGTAGCCGGAGGTAGAGGGTTTAAGAAGAAGGAGGATCTGAAGATGCTGGAGGATCTAGCATCTCTCATCGGCGGGGTTGTAGGTGTTAGTAGACCTTTAGTGGATGAAGGTTGGATGCCTCGCGAACGTCAGATAGGCTTTAGCGGTAATACGGTTAAACCCAGACTCTACATGGCCTTCGGTATATCCGGGTCCCCTCAGCATATAGCTGGTATGAGAGGGTCGGAGATAATAGTCGCGGTTAATATAGATCCATCAGCGCCTATATTCAGGATAGCTGACTATGGTATAGTAGGGGATCTATACGAGATAATACCTAAGCTTATAGAGGAGCTAAGTAAGATTAAACGGGTGTAGGATATGTATTCCTCGATAGATAAAACCATCATAGAGGAGCTATCATCGATAGTAGGTAAAGACTATGTTATATTTGATACGGATAGGGTTGAAGCCTATCTTCTAGATGAGACTCCTCCACCTATAAGACCGGAACCCTGCCGCAACGTGGTCGTGGTTAAACCTGCATCCACAGAGGAAGTTTCATCTGTATTAAGGTTAGCGTATAAGAGTAGAATCCCGGTGTTCCCTAGAGGAGGGGGTACAGGTCTCGTAGGAGGATGCATACCTACCCGTAGCGGTATAATCCTATGTTTAGAGAGGATGAATAGGATATCGGTAGATATGGATAATATGATGGCTGAGGTTGAAGCCGGTGCGACGCTCCGTGATCTAATCGAAGCGGCGGATAGGAACGGTCTCTTCTTCCCTCCCCATCCTGGTGATGAATCCGCTCAAATAGGCGGACTAATAGCTTGCAATGCAGGTGGAGCTAGGGCTGTGAGGACAGGTGTTATGCGTAACTACGTTAAAGGCATAGAAGCCGTATTACCTACAGGCGATATATTAAAGCTTGGAGGCAAGCTTATCAAGGATAATACTGGCTACGATCTCATGCAACTTATAATAGGTAGTGAAGGCACTTTAGCCGTCATAACTAAAGCTTTCATAAGATTATATCCAAGATTACCGTTCTCCTTAACCATAATAGTTCCGTTCGATAGTAGATCGGCGGCGTTGGAAACGGTGCCTAAAATACTGAAGTCTGGTATTATGCCGCTAGCCATAGAGTATGTAGATAGGATACCTATAGAGATCTCGGCTAGTAGGTTGGGTTTAGAATGGCCGTGTAAGGAGGGTGAAGCCTTCCTAATAATCATACTGGCAGAACAAGATGAGGATTATCTCTATAAGCTCTGTGAGAATCTCTTAGATATATGCGTAGAATCTGGTAGCTTCGAGCCTTTAGTAGCCGAAAGACGTGATGAACAGGATAAGATACTCAAGATTAGAAGCGAAATCTATACAGCTCTAAAACCTAATATGATAGATATACTCGATGTAACAGTTCCGCCTGCATCTATAGGATTACTGATGGATGAAGTTGATGAGATCGCTAAAAGCTATAATACATACTTACCTGCATATGGTCATGCTGGGGATGGAAACATACATATACATATAATGCGGGAGGATGGCTGGGATGAGGCTACATATGATGAGGTTAGGGATAGAGTATATCGTGTAGCGTTAGAGCTTGGAGGAGTTATAACCGGTGAGCATGGCATAGGATTTGTTAGGAGATACAGTCTCTTACGCTTCTCGCATCCCATCTACATCGATTTGATAAGGAAAATCAAGCAGATATTCGATCCTAATAACATACTTAACCCAGATAAGCTGCTGCCCTGACGAGTATCTAGTATGGTGGGTGAAATATAGTCCCGGCTATATAGCGTACACCCCCATCACATTTCACCCTGTCTTCTCCATCGTTAAAGTAGTATACGGTAAGTATTCTTCCATCAGGTAGCTCTGTAGATCTAGGGTATCCTAGATCGCTACTCCCCCCATCATCCCTTACTATGATCTCAGGACCCCATGTAGCTCCCCCATCAGAACTTATCCTAGCTCTAATACCGTAGGGAGGTGCCCTATATCCGTATACGCATAGGAGTCTTCCGTCTCTAAGTACCGTTAGCGATGCAGGTGCACCCCACCTATTAACCCTAGATAGGAATCTCCACGTTAATCCCCCATCTTCCGAAACGTAGAGTTCAGTCCATTGAAACCTCCAATCAGGCCATAGAACCCTTAAAGCTACAACTATGCTTCCATCACCTAGTACAGCTGGATAGGGGCATATGCAGGGTAAATCAGGGTTTACAGGTAGTATGTAGGATAGGAATCTCCAGCTTACCGCTCCATCTACACTTATAAGTACCATAGGTCTACCCTCTGGCTCGGTAGCTCTATATCCTCTAGTAGCTTCATCGTACCTGAGCCCTTGTACAAAAAGCATTATGTCCCCTTCGTAGATTATATAGGAAGGTCTAGCATGTATCATCTCGAATAACTGATCCCATATTATATAGGGCCCCTCCCACGTATACCCTTTATCCCTCGTGATGAAGTAGGCTGTAGGTCCGCTCTCTCTACCCAGAGGCGGCTCCACCGCTATAGCACTCATGCCTGTGTCGAGATCGATCGGTTCAGGTTTGGGTAGCGGCGCCCCATCTGTCATATAGTATTGTATTCTTGCCCTCAGATCCGCTTTACTTTCGATTACAACTTTCGGATCGGACCATCTATGCCCTCCATCCATACTCCTAGCTACTACAAGTTGCCCTCCATCATACTGTATTCTCCTATGCCTAGTATCCTCTGGTGAACTATACCTACACTTATTACGTACGAAACCTGCTAAGACCTCTCCCCCGCCGAAATTCCATAATCCACAATTGAAAGGCCAACCAGCATATTCATCCTCTTTACGGTAAACTACGATATTCTCATAATCTTCAAGTCGGCATACCCTCATCTAATATACCTCCATTATAACGTACCCCTCTCTAGAGACTTCGAGAGGGAAAATATATAATCTTTCCCTAAATCTATCTAAGGCATCTTTCGTAAAGGTTTATTTTAGGTTGTAGATAAAGTTAAATATCGGTTTAAAGAAGCCTATTCACTAGGTGATATATTTGGTAGAGTACGAACTTCAGCTAGCACCTATACATAGGCTTATAAAGAAAGCTGGGGCAATGCGTGTAAGTGAAAGTGCAGCTGAAGAGCTTAGACGAGTTTTAGAGGATATCGGTATGAAAATAGGACGTGAAGCAGCTAAATTCGCTACCCATGCTGGTAGAAAGACTATTAGAGCTGAAGATATAAGGCTAGCTGTTAGTAGCATCCTTAGAATGTAAAGATTCTTCAGCATAATATGCCTAGATAGGGATATCTCCCTCCTTATCGAAGATCTATCTGACTCCCTTTAAGCAATTTTCCCTCACCTCCTCGGATAACGTTTATATCTCGGATCTCTTTACCTAGATACCTTGCTTAAGGGTTAGATCGTATATCATATTGGTTTCGGGGTGGGGTAGATAGTCATGTCTGAACGAAAAGCTGTGAGAGCTCCGGTGCTTATACTTAAGGAGGGTACAACTCGTCAGAGAGGTAGGGAAGCTCAGCGTCAAAATATGCTAGCAGCTAGGATAGTTGCCGAGATGTTGAAGTCGACTTTAGGACCTAGGGGTATGGATAAGATGTTGGTGGATAGTATCGGTGATATAACTATCACCAACGATGGAGCTACCATAATGGATGAGATCGAAGCTGAGCACCCAGCCGTTAAGCTTCTCGTTAACGTAGCTAAGACTCAGGATAAAGAGGTTGGCGATGGTACTACGAGCGTAGTCGTATTAACCGGTGCTCTACTGAAGAAGGCTGAAGAGCTTCTCGATAAGGATATACATCCCTCTGTAATATGTTCCGGTTTTAGGAAGGCTGAAGCTAGAGCACAGGAGGTTCTCCAGAGGATAGCTAAACCGGTGGATCTCAACGATAGGGCTACGCTCATGAATATAGCGTCTACGGCTATGAGGAGCAAGAGCGTGGAGTATCTAAGAGAATATCTCGCATCGATAGCTGTAGACGCCGTATTGAAGATAGTCGAAGATAGGGATGGTAAGAAGTATGCCGACATAGACAATATACAGGTGATAAAGAAGCCTGGTAAGAGCGTAGCTGAGACGCAGCTGATCAACGGCTTGATAATAGATAAAGAAGTTGTTCATCCAGGTATGCCTAAACGTATAGAGAACGCTAAGATCGCTCTACTCAATTGCCCTCTAGAGATAGAGAAGACGGAGTTTAGTGCTGAGATAAGGATTAGGGATCCATCACAGATGAAGGCTTTCCTCGATGAGGAATCTAGGATGCTTAAGAATATGGTTGATAATATAGCTGCTACTGGTGCTAACGTGGTATTCTGCCAGAAGGGTATAGACGATATGGCTCAATACTTCCTAGCAAAGAAGGGAATACTAGCAGTAAGAAGAGTTAAGAAGTCTGATATGGAGAAACTATCTAGAGCTACGGGAGCAAGAATAGTAACAAACATAGACGATCTGAAACCTGAAGATCTAGGATCTGCGGAGCTAGTAGAGGAGAGGAAGATCGGGGAGGATAGGATGGTGTTCGTAGAAGGATGCAAAGATCCTAAGGCGGTAGCTATACTTGTAAGGGGGGGTTTCGAGAGGGCTGTAGATGAAGCTGAGAGATCCCTGCACGATGCTCTATCAGTGGTAGCGGATATAGTGAAGGATCCAAGGATAGTGTATGGTGGAGGAGCTGTCGAAGCAGAGATAGCTAAAGAGATACGTAGATTTGCTACCCAGATAAGCGGTAGGGAGCAGCTTGCAGTACAAGCGTTCGCAGAAGCTATAGAGGTGATACCTCAAGCTTTAGCTGAGAATGCTGGTTTAGATCCGATAGATATACTAGTGGAGCTTAGAGCTAAACATGAAGAGCCGGAGGGCTATAGATACGGTGTAGATGTATTCTCAGGTAAAGTCGCGGATATGAGTACGTTAAACGTTATAGAGCCGATCATAGTTAAGAGTAAAGCTATCTCGGCAGCGGTTGAAGCTGCTATAACGATACTGAGGATAGATGATGTAGTGATAGCTAGTAAACCTCTAGAGAAAGGTAAAGAGAAAGAGAAGGAGGAAGCGGCTCCGCCATCAGAATTCGATTAAAAATCCTCAGGAAAATTTTTATCTCCTCCTTTCTGCAGATTATTTCCCATAGATATGCTTCCAGATGCTCCGGTGGTGTAGCCCGGTCAAGCATAGGAGGCTCTCACCCTCCTGACGCGGGTTCAAATCCCGCCCGGAGCATAGAATCAAATCATCCGAAATAAACTTTGGATATCTCTAATTTTTCCTATCATTTTATAAAATGGTTGATGGAAAAGTTTTAATTCTGATTATCTAGGCATAATTCTTGTAGTGCAGCCTCTATTCATAGTTATCTCAGGTACCCCAGGTGTAGGTAAATCTACTGTTTCATACAGGTTAGCTGAAAGGATGGGCTTAGATCTCTTAGATCTTAATAGATGGTTGCTATCTGAGGGTTTGGTTATAGAATTTGATGATTTACGTAGAAGCTATGTGGTCGATCTGGAATCTGCTAGAATCAGATTTTCTGAGTTTAAGCCTACGAATCCTACGATAGTGGAAGGCCATCTAGCTCATCTAGTAGTACCGGTAGACTCTGTACGTTTAGTTTTCATAGTTAGATGTCATCCAGCTATATTAGCTAGAAGATTGGTTAGTTTAGGCTACCCCGCCTATAAGGTTTTGGAGAATATTGAGGCTGAGCTACTAGGTGTATGTGTCGAGGAGGCTATCGATATATACGGGCCTAACCTTGTATACGAAGTGGATAATTCATCTAGATCCATAGATTCTACGGTCGAGGAGATGGTATACATACTGTCTGGTAGGTCTGAAGGTTCAGAGCGTATAGATTGGTTCTCTAGGTTGTTAGATGAAGGGATCTTAGATAAGGTTCTCCTAGCTATCGAGTCTATGGATCTCAGGTTCCTAGAAGGCGTTCTTAACTCATATGGTGATAGGAATATTTAATTCTATGGATGACGTATCTTAATCGGGAAGGTTGAAAGGCGAGTTCATCATAGTTAAATGTCCATACTGCGGTAATCTAGCTGTCGCTAAAGCCACCTCTAAAACTAGGAGTTGTAGTTTCTGCGGTAGAAGGTTCACCATTTCATCCGCCGCTATAATCCGATATGTAGCGAACGCTAAGGAAGCTTCGGAGCTTGTAAGATATTTGAAGAAACGTTTAAGGGTTTAGATTCCTCTAAATCTCTACGAGGTTTAGGTTATGAGCTTAGCTTCTAGGAGGTTTGTAGAGGAGTTATCGAAGCTTCTAGGTCGAAGCATAACTGTAGTGACTATCGAGGGTAGAAGCTTCTCCGGTAAGCTTGAAGGATTTACTTTAGAGAATCTCGATGTATGTCTATCGGATGCTAAATCGTCTGATGGAGTGCTATTCCCTAAACTATTCGTTAAAGGGGGGCAGATAGCCCACATATATAGTTCTGAGAAGCCTTTAGAGCTTAAAGCTTTAGCGGAAAGGCTTGAAAGAGTATTCCCAAAGATGGTTAAATACTACGAGGATCAAGGGGTTATAGTCGTTATGAATAAAGTTAGGGTAACAGAGCAGGGTATAGTCGAGGGATCGGGACCTATAGCTGAGAGGGTTCAGAAAGTCTATGAGGAGTTCATCAGGGAGATTTCAGGCTAGCTTCAACTCGTTTCCCTCAACCTATTTTTATAGGATCGATCATGGATCTCAGTACAGCTAAAGCGGATAATGCTGCTAATAAGCTTGTCTTCGGATTCGATGGGGATTGCAGGTTCATCGTTTCAGCGTGAAACCTCCCGAACTCCCCCTCGACGTATAGTTCATGAATATTCCTATCTATAGTCGGATCTATGTAGACTCTAACCAGGGTTCTATCCGCTCCGATACCTGCTAGAGATATAGTAGAGGCTATATTCACAGATCTCGGTAGGAGTTTACATGCATCCCTAGCTGAGCCTTCGAATACTAGTAGCGGCTCGGTAACGCTTTTAGGATCCACGCCGATCTTCTTAATATATTCATCATCCTCGAAAGCTTTGGGAGGCTTCCTAGAAGTTAATACGACCTTACGTATACCTCCCATGCATGCGGCTCTAAGACCGTCGATACCTAGTATAGCTCCTGAAGGAATATATACGCGTCTACCGTTTCTCATAGCCTCCTCTCTAATCTCTGCTAAGAGCTTCTCATCTACTAGAGCGCCTACGCTCATAATCATGAGATCCTTACCGGATCTAAGTATAGGTAAAGAGTATACTCTTACAGCCTCCTGGCTTGCAGCCTCGATAACGAGGTTTACATCCTCTGATAGGAGTTCATCGAAGCTTCTAGCGATTTTAGGCTTATCATTGAGGATCGAAGCTAAGGCTTCAGACTTATGTATATTACGATCGTAGATAACCTTAATCTTCATCATAGGTACGATACCTGAATCTACGGATTTAGCGATGAAGCTTCCTATAGCTCCGCATCCTATGATACCGATGGATAGATACCTCTCCAAACCTAGAGATATAGGTTGCATCTATACCTTTAAAGTTATCCCTAGGATTATCCGGCTTCGCCATGAGAAAGAGAGTGTAGACCCTCCTACCCCGGGTTGAAGACTTATGTAGCGGTATGCGTGAAGCTAGGCTAGAGGCTTATTCCTCCTATACTTTTTACTCATCCTTATGAATGCTTGAAAGCTTTCTATACTCATCTCGTATGGTATATCTCCCTCGGAGCTTAGTATGAATCCTCCACCTGGGCTTCCTATCCTAAGCCTATCTAAGAGATGCTCCCTTAGCTCATCTATACTCATGAATCCTATATGCTTACTAAGCCCTCCTTGTAAACATAGTTTATCACCGTATTTCTCCTTCAACTCCTTTAGATTCATGTTATCTGACGGCCCGACTGGGTTCAATATGTCTAGTCCAGCTTTCACGAGAAGAGGTACTATAGCGTTTATATTACCATGGCTATGCATGTTAACGAAGGCACCGTATCTATGAGCTAGATCTATAGCCCTCTTATGCCATGGATATATAAGCTCCTCGTAGATTTTAGGGTTCATAAAGGTACCTTTATTGTATCCTAGATCTTCAGGCCATCCGATCATCATAACCCCACGCTCCAGCAAGTTCCTCTCAGATTTAAGGTTCCATTCACCGATCTTAGCTATAAGCTTCTTATAGAACTCTCTATTCATGTATATATCCTTCAGCGTAACCGCTAGAGGCCCCCTCAGAAAGTACCAGACACCTGAGAAGAATCCGTTAATCCCAGCTGATGGGAAGAACCCTCTATCGACAACATACTTTATAGCCTTCTCCAAGCCTTTATACCTTTCCGGATCATCTGGATCTGGTAGTTCGAGCTTATCAAGATCTTCCTCTACCTCTACAGGATACCTTATATACTCTCTAGCCCACACCCTTTTAGCAGTACCCATACGCCATCTAGCACCCGTCTCCCATTCAACTACATAGGTATCAGGACCTGCCTCCAGAACCTTAGTAACCCTAAACCCTCCTCCACCAACCCCTATGAAGAAGTTATCCATATACTCGGCTATACGCATAGCTCTCTCTAGGTGTTTAAGCTCAGGCTCACCAGCTGTAACTTCGTATGCAGCTCTCCTAGCCTCAGCCTCTATCTGCCTAACCCCCTCCTCGACTACAGGGAAGAACTTAGCTCTAGCCATCTCATTGGTAAACCCTATAGTTTGAGGTGTTACAGCCGGGTCTTCATGCAGTACCGCCGCTAATACGCATTCAAACCTATTAACCAAACTCTAAAGCACCCCTCTAATTTGGATTTTACATCTATTAGAGAGATATATAAAGCTTCATTAAATCGATCTAGATAGTAATTCAGTTAATAACTTATAGACTTTTCAAAATATTACAGAATTTCTTCGAATAGATCATGCCTCTTACCTTGGGTCTATCAAGAATATTTTCGAGTAAGGTAGTGGGATGGCGTGAGTGGATCGAACTCGCCAATAGGCGTATTCTGATATTCCGTAGTAGATCTACCGTAATACGGTGATCCTTACTATTATTAGGGAAATTTTTCTATTATATATACTTTAAATAATTCTTAAATCTTAAACTTATCTATGTAAGAGCTATATGGCTTATCACTCCTCAATAAATAACTATTTTAAATACTAAGCTCTGAATATACCAATTTCATATGGCTAGACCTAGGAAAGCCGTTTTGATAGGGCTCAATGCACCTATAGCTAGTAGGGTTTACGGCTATGCTACAAGGGGGCTCCTACCCGCTTTAAAGAGACTTATAGAGAGTGGCGTCTATATGGAGAACTATCTCGTTCCATACCCTACGGTGACTCCTGAGAATTGGACTACTATAGCGACTGGGGCTCATATAGGTACTCATGGTATAACCGGTTTCTGGGTTCATATACCCGGTGAGGATGTATATACTGTTAGGTCTGCTTGGAATACAGATCTTTGTCAAGCTGAATACCTGTGGGATGCTGCTGAGAAGGCTGGTTTGAAGAGTATAATCGTGAATTGGCCTTGTAGCTATCCTGCAACTGTGAAATCTAGCTATCAACTGTGGGGTACTGGTCTCGCTCCTAATGAATGGAGGACCGATAGAGAGAGAGGTATACTCTATGTTGCGGATCTAGCCGATGGTCAACTATTCTCTACGTATGATATACCCTTCGCCTCTAAGATATCTTTAAGGAAAGCCTCGAATTGGGTAGGCTTAGATCTGAGTGTTAAGTCCTTGGAAGCCGAACTTAAGCTAAATTATAGCGTATGTAGGAAGGCTGGTGAAGCTGGTGAGAAACGCTCGAAGGTTAGATCGCCTGATAGATGGTTCATGTTAGTATTAGATACTCATGGATCAGGATACGATAAAATTTTACTCTCCAAATCTAAGGATTTGAAGGATGTATTCGTGGAGCTATCTCCAGGTTCATGGAGTCCTGTGGTAGTAGATGAATTCCTAACGGATGAAGGTATTAGGAAGGGGGCTTTCAGATGCAAGCTTCTAGAGTTGAGTAGGGATGGATATGGGATACGTCTACTAGTTACACCTATATGTAATCTAGAAGGCTACTCATACCCTTCAGGTTTATCCTCAGAGTTTAGTAAGGTTAACCCCTTAGCTCCTCCAAGCCATATATTCTTCGATGGCTTGGGTTGGGGTTGGTACGATACGGATACATACCTAGAGCTATTGGAGATGGAGCATAGATGTCTATCAGATGCTGCTGTCTACCTTATGAAGAATAAAGATTGGAATCTACTATTCATGCATATGCATGCACCAGATTGGATGTACCACTATGCTATACCGATAGAGAAGTGGGATCCATCGAGTCCATGGTATGAGGGGGAGGAGAAAGCTAAACTATATGAAAGGGTGGAGCTTGAAACCTATAGAATTATAGATACTGCTATAGGTAGGATAGTCGAAGCTGCGGGTAGCGATTCGCTTATAATAATAGTTTCTGATCATGGAGCGAGAGCTAAAGGATACGAATTCTCACCCGTAGAAGCTCTAGCTGAAGCTGGTTTGATAGTATTCAGGAAGATGGAACACGGTGAAGTTATAGATCTAGATAGATCCCTAGCGATACCCGCTCATGGCCCATGGGTATATGTGAACCTTAAAGGTAAGTATAGGCATGGAGTAGTTGAGCCGTCAGAATACGAGAAGATTCAGGATAGAATAATAGATGCCCTATATAGCTATACTGATCCTAAGACTGGTAGAAAACCTATAGCTCTAGCGATCAAGAAGAGGGATGCAGTCCTCCTAGGATTGTACGGCGATAGAGTAGGCGATGTAGTATACGCTGTTAAAGATGATTATGGAGAACATCATGGACAGCTACCTACATGCGAATATGGTGTAGGATCGCTTAAAGGTTTACTGATAATATCAGGTCCAGGTATAAAGAAGGGTGTAACGTTAGATAGGGTAGTATATGCGACGGATATAGTGCCCACCATATGCTATCTACTGGGGATACCTCCACCGAGAAACGTTGAAGGCTCGATAATATATCAGATATTAGAGGAGGAATCGGAAATACCTAAGATGGATAAACGTGGATGTATGGATACAGAGTCTTCTAGAAAATGGGCTGCAGGATCATATCAGGTAGAGAGCTAGATACCAGATAGATGAACACGTCTTAATGGGGAAATATATATAGCTAACATCGTATGAAGCTATTGTAGAGAGTTGCCTAGTAGGATTAAAGCTAGAGTTACGGCTACAATAGCATCATGGCTTCTCTCCCTACCTACCATATCATCCACATTCTGGCTTCCTATGTGGGTAGCCCTATCGATAATATTCCCTACCATATTCAACTATTTCCCAGAATCCCCTGCTCCGCTTAGGATAGATTGGCTTCCACAATGGTTTTTCCGCGTACTCTACATACCGTGGATACCTTTCATGATAATACCCGGTTCAGAATGGCTTACAGAATATCTCCTACTTCCATGGCTATGGACCAATACCTCGGTTATGATCCTTATAACGATCGTGAGACCCATATTGACGCTTGGTGGATTCCTATTCTTCATCGGAAGCCTAACTCAACTCATAATCTGTAAACGTAGAGGGGTTAAACTTGTAACCTCCGGATTCTACGGTATAGTGCGTCATCCGCAGTATCTAGGGATATTCATATGGACGTTTGGGCATATACTCTACGCGCTTCCCTTATTCTTAAGACCTGCAGATATCATAGCATGGGTAACATTAGTATATCTATACATACTACTAGCTAAAAGCGAAGAAGAAAATCTCCTTAAGATATTCGGAGAGGATTATGCAAGATATAGGAAACGTACACCATTCATAGTACCCTTCACGCCAGTTAAGTTATCTGAATTCATATCGAGGTTCATCGAACGCTATACACCTAAGGATAGATCGAGGAATATTATAGTTACGATCATGGTGTATATGATAGCTGTAACGGTTATAGCATACCTATCGTATGGTAGGACGTATTGCTTTAAAGATAAGCTTCCGGTCTAAACGTGTTTAGCTTCCTCTCTCAACCAATGAGTTGACAGGTTTCCTCCAAATCTACCTTCTCAGAGCCTCAAGTGAAGAACCTATGATGGATCATACTCCGACTTCCAACGATACATCTAATCAAAAACCATAATCAGCCTATCATCCTAGGCTACGGAACACCAACACATGTCTCTCCGTGATCTCGACCCGCCGTCTCCGCTCCGCTACGCTTTCGCAATTATTCTTAGTAAGTTCGAGTTAACCCCCGGCACTAGAGCGTTATATTCGGCGAAGAAGCCGATCCTCGTGCGGAACCACCGTAAACTGTTCTCCAGTCCATGGGGCTTACAGAAGTTTCGGCTAAACGCTATATCCATCAAGGAATAAGATCGTTGAAAGAAATCTACGACTAGAAGTTATCATCTAAGCTAGATGATGCACTAGATTGGATGGCTATCGAGCGCTCCACACCCCCAGTTCAAGGCTTGGAGGAGGTAGCTAGCCCTGTAACTCGAAGAATCACTCAAGTTCACATCATCCATACAAATTCGTGAACTACTTCTCCATAAGAACGAGTCCTCTAAGCTTCATTCATCATATCTTTAGTAAAGGAACTGTAACCTTAAGCCTTCCCCATCACTTCCTTAACGATGGATAGCATGCCATAGGGCTCCAAGCCCAAAAGCCGTAAGCTTTTCAGCTCTAAGGCTATCCATATCTAGGCTTCTTCTCCGTTTATGATTACGGTTCTCTCATCCACTACGGCTACCTTGACCTTTCCTACGTACAGGGCTTCTGATAGGCTTCCGAATCTATGGAGCCATCTCCATATGGACTGATGGCTCCTTGGATAGAAGAAGCTTATTGCCCTTGAACCCTTCCTAAGGCTTAATCCCGATAAGTATAAGTAAAGGGCATAGGCTACTATGGCTAGGGGAGCCCTATCCATCTCGAAGCGTTTTCCTATCATGTTTCATCAAGGAAGATAGGGCTCCCCTAAGGCTTAAGGTTACAGCTCCCACAGGTTTAACCGAAACTTTAATAAGGTTTAAAGAGTTTCTATCTAATCTAGGTCGGGAGGATGTCTATGAATCTACATCGCATAGCCCTCTCCTCAACTCTACTATTATTGTTAATCGCTGTATCTATCGTGGTTCTAGTATCGTATGGTTCTATGCCGGTGAGTGGTGAGGTTGGCTTCGACTATGTATCCCCTATGATGCCTGCGGTAGATATGGGTGAGCTTAAAAGGTATATCGATGATCTCGTATCTTTTGGCTCTAGGTTTACAGGCTATCCAGGATGCTACCGGGCTGCAGACTACATAGAATCTAAATTCAAAGAGTTCGGGTTGCAGGATGTAGGTAGGCATAGCTTCAAGGTGACGATACCTCTCGATGAGGGGGCATACATAGAGACTTCCGGTGGGGAGAGGATTACCGTATACCCGTTGTTCCCTAACCGTGTATGCCCGCCTCAAACTCCTCCTGGAGGTTTGAAGGGTAGACTCGTATATGTAGGGTATGGCGATTACAGCGATCTCGATGGAAAAGACTTGTACGGTAGTATAGTCGTCATGGAGTTCAACAGCCAGTATCGCTGGATCACGGCCGCTAAGCTTGGAGCATCAGCCGTAGTATTCCTAGAGCCGGATTGGACGACTTCGGTGGAGGCTAGGATGAAGCAATTGGAGAGTGTAGCGTGGAACTTCGTAAGGGTGTACGCTAGGGGTGGTGAGGCTAGGAGGATTAGGGAGCTTGCCGAGAGGGGTGAAACAGTTACGCTTGTATCCAATATGAAGTGGAGGACTGTCGAATCATACAACGTTATAGGATACGTATACGGTCAGCGTAGGGATGAGTACGTCATAGTATCTGCTCAGTACGATAGCTTCTCATGGATACCAAGCGTAGCTCCTGGAGCTAGGGAAGCTATAGGTACGGCTATAATGCTACAGCTAGCAAGATACTTCGCTAAGAACCCAGGATTATCGAAGTATACGCTAGTATTCATAGCATTCTCAGGAACAAACCAGGGAGTGATAGGATCGAGATGGTTCGTAAAAGACTACATAGAAGGTAGATGGACGGAGTGGGGTAG
>Ga0272445_1000036_pt1 | contig 129799 bp, 104 predicted proteins | sample YNPCB0031_FD_194404 | JGI IMG/M metagenome (GOLD analysis project Ga0272445, IMG submission 194404) | Hot spring sediment microbial communities from Yellowstone National Park, WY, United States - YNP-CB-003-1 | ecosystem: Environmental > Aquatic > Thermal springs > Hot (42-90C) > Sediment...
TGGTCTCTCTAAAAGGTTTATACTCCCCATTTATAAGCACGAAATTTCTCAATAAAAAGAAATACAGAACATCCACCCCCATCAATTGAAGATGTGGGTAAGTTTCAGTTTACCCTTTCAAAAAACAATATCCCACCTATTTAAATAGGCTGAAGACTGTAGGTTTGATTTTTTGAGACTCCACAATAAATTCATCTAATTAACCCTTTTCTGATTGAAAATCTCCCCCTCCTATCACCCCTTCACATTTTCCCTTATGAATTTTATTATGTCTTCTATGAGGCTTCCTGCTGGAAATACCTCATGGACGCCCATTTTTTTCAACTTTTTAATGTCCTGAGGTGGAATGACCCCTCCAACAAGAAAGAGAACATCTTTTTGAATCTTCTTTTTGATAAGTCTTGCCACCTTCCTTGTATGTTCAATATGCTCACCGGAAAGAAAGGAAAGACTTATTACATCCACATCCTCATCAATTGCCGCCTGAACCACTTCTTCGGGCTTCAGCATCTTTCCAAGGTAAATAACCTCAAATCCCGCATCCCTGAATGCTAAACTCAAAACCTTTATCCCCCTGTCATGCCCATCAAGGGAGGTTTTTGCGAGAAGGATTTTTATCCTCTTCATTTTAAAGGTGATTGAAGTTTTCCCAGTGGGTCATATCTCATTCCGTATGCTTCCCTTATTACTCCCATTATCTCACCCATTGTGCAATAAACCTTTGCGCAATCTACTATGTAGGGAATAAGATTTTTCTCATCCTTTGCAGCGGATTTAAGGGCACTCAGTGCATCAAGGACATCCCTTTTTGACCTTGTCTTCCTCAAATTTTTTATCTTTCTTATCTGTTCCATTCTCTTTTTCTTTGAAATTCTGTGAACAGGAATGGGCTTACCTTGTGCTTCTGAGCGAAATATATTCATTCCAACTATAAGTCTTTTTCTTTCCATCACTTCTCTCTGATATTGGTAGGCGAAATTGTCAATTTCTTTTTGAACCCACCCTGATTTTATTGCATTAACCATTCCTCCCTGCCTCATTATTTCTTCAAGGATTTTGTTTGCTTCTTCTTCTAATTTATCTGTAAGGTATTCAACATAATAGGAACCGCCGAGTGGGTCTGCACATCTTCCAACTCCTGTTTCGTATGCAAGAATCTGCTGGGTTCTCAGTGCAATCCTTGCTGATTCCTCAGTTGGAAGGGCTAAGGGTTCATCATAGGCACAGCAATGAAGGGACTGGACGCCACCTAAAACTGCTGCCAGCGCCTCATAGGCAACCCTTATTATGTTATTAAGCGGTTCCTGTGGGACGAGGGAGCAACCAGCAGTGTGAACGCCAAACTTGAACTTCAGTGTTCTCTCATCCTTTGCTCCGTATTTTTCCTTCATCAGCTTTGCCCACATCCTTCTCATTGCCCTGAATTTTGCGACTTCTTCAAAGATATCAATATGTGCTGAGCAGTAAAAGGCAATCCTTGGTCCGAACTCATCAATTTTTAATCCCCTTTTTAAGCAGGCATCAATGTATGCCATGGCCATTCCAAAGGAAAAGGCAATCTCCTGAGCAGCATTTAGCCCGTTTTCCCTCAAATCGTAGGCATTTATGTTCTGGGGATAAAAAAGAGGCATATTTTTTGTGCAGAATTCTATTATATCGGTTGCTGTTTTTAAACAGAGCTCTGTGGGAGTGAATTCCTCCGGATATCCGCAAAAGCGATGGTGGAGGGGGTCGTTCTGAATTGTCCCCCTTAAGTTTTTTATGTCTATGCCCATTTTCTGGGCGAGAGCAATGTAGAAGGCGAGGATTACAGGAGAGGCGTAGGAGGTTATTACAAGTGATGAACTTACCTTATCAAGCGGGATTCCATCCATCATCTCTTCCATATCAGGAAGGGAGCACAGAGAGGTTCCTTGAACCCCCACCTCATCTCTCACATCTGGATGGTCTGCATCAATTCCTGTCATAGTGGGAATATCAAAAATAACATCCAGCCCTGTCTCTCCCTCCTTAAAGAGAAATCTAAATCTTTCGTTTGTTTCCTTTGGAGTTCCAAATCCACACACAGCCCTCATAGTCCATAGCCTTCCCCTGTACATGTCCCTGTAAATCCCCCTGGTGTACGGGAACTCTCCTGGCAATGATTTATCTTTTGTTTTTAAATCCTCTTCTGTGTAGAATATTTTTACAGGATATCCCGACCATGTTCTTTCATCTTCAATTTTTGAAAAATACCCATGTTTTATCTCTTTCATTTTAATCCTCCTTTATACCTGCTATCTCTTTAGCCAGTTTCTTTTTCTCATCCCAGTTAACAAGTCTATTAATCATACTTCTTTGTGCTTCCGGAGGTCCTGCTCCCTGCATTGATTCCACCATATATCCAACTGCTCCGAGTCCAAACAGAAGGTTTTCTATGAGCCTTATTATCCTTATCTTATTTTCTGTCTTTACCCCTTCTTTTCCCTGAAGGTATTTATCAAGATATTTTCCTGCTTCAGGATGGAAGAAATCCTTTTCAGATGGCAATGTGCCTATAATTCCTCCTGCTATATCTACGGCAAGTTCAGCCATTCTATATGGAAGTTTTGCAACATTGAGTTTACATACATTCCCGAGAAGAAGGTTTGTGAAATATGTCCCTGCCGATGTTCTCTCTCCTTCAACCCCTGCTGCAATTCCACAGCAATAAATTGTTTCGGTGAGCCAGACCATTTCAATAAGTTTTTCTCTTATATGAGGAAACTTCATAAGCCCATTGTATTCGGCAAGGAGGGCAACCGCTCCTATAAGGACATCTGATACGCCTGCTTTACATCCTCCATAAGTCTGTCTGTGGTTTGAACCAAAAAGGTATGGAATCCTTCCAGCCCATTCATACTCCCCGCAAAGAAAAACCCTTTCCCAGGGGACGAATACATCGTCAAATATCATTACCGTTTCCTGGGCGCCGAACCTATAATTCCCAACATCTATTTTGCAACCCTCCAGTTTTCTTGAATCCGAGAATTGCCTTCCGTATATGTGGATTATTCCCTTTTCATCCGATGGAACTACAAAAGCCACTGCATATTCCTTATCTTCCTCCCTCATAGCACAGGTTGGGGCAACAAATGTGTAGTGGACATTTATGGAGCCGCTCTGATTTGCTTTCGCTCCCCTCACAATTATTCCATCTGAATTTTTTCTCACCACCCTGAGATAAAGGTCCTTATCCTTCTGCTCATGAGGTCTCAGGCTTCTATCACCCTTCACATCTGTCATTGCAACTCCCACATTCAGGTCCTTTGTCTGAACCTCCTTCATAAATTCTACGAACCTTTTATGATATTCTGTTCCAAGCTTTTCATCCATCTCTTTTGTGACAATATAAAGGGCATTTGCGGTGTCCATTGTTGTGCATCTCTGGAAGCATGTGGCTGTCTTCTGACCCAGTAACCTCGCCATCTTAACCTTTTTTATCAAGTCTTCTTTCGTTTGATAGATATGCGTAAATCTGTTCACCTTTTCCCCTGTTATGTTTGATACAGCAGTCATAAGCTCTTCATATTTTGGGTCGTGAGCAAGCTCGTAGGTCATGGCAACTGCATTCCTTGAAGGGATAATTACAGGATGTTCTGATGGATTTTCAATTTTTTCTCCAAATAGATATACAACGGGTTTCATCTTTTTTAGACTCTCAATATATTCCTTGCCGTTCATGAGTGGCATCTTTTCTCCTCCTTTTTAAAATTCAGTTTCTATAGATGAAACAATGCTTGCGAATATGTTTGTCGCCTTCAGAAGTTTCATTGCTCTAACTGTGTCTCCTTCAAACTCAATATTTCCTGATGTAAATGCTTCAAGGGGGGTTATCTCACCCTTTACAATTTTTGAAAGATAATCGTATGTTGTAGTTGTTTTGAAATCTGCATCCTTTACATCTTCAAATAGGACCTCTATAAGTTTTCCTTCCTTGAACACATAGCAAAAATATACCTCTGGACCTCCTCCATAAACGCTATCGGGACAATCCGTGATGTGGTATAAAATTTTTGCTGTCAGCTCTTTCCCCTCTTTTTCCATTTCAGAAGATTCGTTCGTTCTCCTCTTTACCTCTTCAAACCACTCTTTTGTAAGAAACTTTATCATGCCTCACCTCCTAAAAGAATTCTATCAAAAATTCAACAAGGTCTCCAATGTAGTAATCTGCCTTCTTTCCCGCCTTTCTCAGGTTCATTATGCAAAATGGGCAGGATGTTAAAAGGTAATCAACTCCATCTGGAACATCCGCAAGCCTTTCAGCTGCTATTTCATTGGCAAGCAAAGGGAAGCCTTCCATTATTCCTCCTCCCGCTCCACAGCACCATGCATTTTCTTTTGTTCTCTTCATCTCAACAAATCTCACCCCTTCAATCATTTTTATTATGTCCCTCTGGGGTTCAAGGATTTTTGTATGCCTTCCGAGATAGCAGGGGTCGTGATATGTGACCACCGCACTTTCTCCCCTTTTTGGTTTGAGCTTTTTCTCCCTCATCTTCTTCTTTATAACCTCAACTATATGGCTCACTTTTATATCTTTCAATTCATAATCCATTTTGAATGTCCTGTAGCAATGGCTGCAGATAGTGATTATCTCCTTTATTCCCCTTTCTTTCATCTTTGATAGATTTTCTTCTTTCAATAAATTGAAAGTAGAAAGGTCTCCTATCCTTTTTGCGAAATCTCCGCAGCAAATTTCGTCTTTAAAAATAACGGGCTCAATTCCAGATTTTAAAAGGAGTTCAACAGACTTCTCAACCACATTTTTTAAACCCCTGTCATAGTAGAAACTGCATCCTGTGAAAAGGAGGGTATTTCCGGTTCTTCCTTCGTATTCATAGGTAAATTCCTTTCCTCCGTAAAGGTTCTTGAAATCTTTGAGGTTCTTCAGGAATTTTTTGTGAACTTCAAGAGGAGCATTTCCATTTTTTATTGCTTCCTCTCTCAAAGCAAAAAAGATTGAGAGAGTATCAATCATTGACGAACAGTGTGCCATGCAATTTCCACAGGTAAGGCAGTGATAAATCCTTTCAAGAAGTGAGCTGTCAAAGTTCCTTATTTTCCCCTCATAAATCAACCTTGCAATTCCAACCTTTCCCCTTGCGAAGAATGTGTCCATTCCATACCTTTCTCCCATTGGACAGATTAAATTCACGCCCCTTTTATAATCCACTGCTGACCTGCAGAACCCACATCTCGTGCAGGTATATATCTCTTCCTTTACCCTTTCAACAGCCATAAAAATCAATCCCCATCATACCGGGATGCAAGATTCCATTGGGGTCGAGAGCCTTTTTAATTTTTTTAAGCAACTCGTGAACGGGTTTTATCTGCGGGACGACAGAGGGATGGGCAAGAATTCCCATCTGATGGTATGCTCCTCCTGCGAGTGTATTTCTTCTGTAAAACTCCTCAGCCATTTTCTTTGCAACTTTTAATACATCTTCATTATCCTCCCTGTAATGGAATACTGACGAAAAGAGGAAGGAGTTAGAAACTGCGAATGCAACTATCTCATACCTTATTCCGTATTTTTCAATCTCGTATTCTTTAAAGATATCAAGGGCAATCTTCCTGAATTTCATAAAATCAAGGACTGGAATTCTCACACAGGGAAATATTATTGGATAATAAAGCTCTTTTGGCGGTTTCATTGCCTTTGCAAGTGCAACAGCAGACTGGGGCATAATTTCATAATACATCCTTGAGTAATCCTCACCCACATCGGTTCCCCCTTCTTCCCTGCAGATTTTATTCACAATTTCTAATTTTCCTTTTACCTCTTCTTTTGTTAATCCATCAACGACAATAAAAAGGATGCCCGCATTTTTCACATCCATTGTGAGGAAGCCATCCGCATATATGAGGCTTAAAGGGATTCTTTTCCACATAATTCTGTGCGAAGCAATCACCCCCTTTTCTATATTATCAAACACAAAGGTAGAAAATCCGAGCTCATCTGGTTCGGGAAATAGATTTAATGTGATTTCTGTGATTATTCCGAATATTCCATGGGAATTTATGAAAAGCCCTGTTATATCTCCTCCGTGAACATACCTTGATATTCCCTTCGGAGAAGAGGGATTGGCATTTGACCCCGTTCTTATTACCTCCCCTGTTGGAAGGACAACCTCAAGTCCCAGAACATTTTCTCCAGTGCTTCCGTATTTTGCTGAGCAATATCCCATTGAACCTATTCCGCATGCTCCACCAACAGTTGCTGAGTAGGAGGAAACGGGACCGAGGAAACCAGTTGTCATCTTATACTGATGGAGCACAGAATTAAGTCTTGACCATGTTATTCCCGGCTGAACGGTAACGCTGAAATTTTTTTCGTCTATTTCAAGAATCTGGTTCATTCCTGTGAGGTCAAGGACTATTGAATTTTCTTTTAGAGGAATTGTGCAACCCGCTGGGTGGGTTCCCGCTCCCCTCGGAACGACAGGAATGAGATATTCATTGGCAAGCTTCATAATTTTTGAGACTTCAGAAGTTTTTCTTGGCCTCACCACTGCAAGAGGAGGAAATCCTGCGACGGGAGATGTATCCCTTGAATAGACAAGTAAGTCAGAAAGATGAGAGCTCACATTTTCGGGAGAACATATATCCTTCAATGTTTCTATTATCTCTTCTTTCATTATCTTCATCTCAATCAATAGAATTTGCTACCTGAAAGGCAGAGATTATGGCATGGTCAATCTGTCTTGGAACTATTGCATCACCACACCTCTGGACATTTATTCCTTCTTTCTTGAGTTCAAAATACAAATCCGCATCCGGTAAATCAGGACATAGAAGAACCAATTTATCACAGGGAATGATTCTTGTTGAAAAGGTCATTGTATTCATTACAACGCATCCTTCATCTGTGACCTCTTCAATCGCAGAAAAATTCTGAATCTCACCCCCCATCATGAGGATTTCCTGAATGAGGAAGAAAGAGGATATGCTTTCACCCTTTCCATACTCAAGGATGTTCTCATAGGGGTCAAGAAGTGTAACCTTCTTCCCTTTTTCCAGAAGAAACCTTGCGCAATAGATTCCCTTATGATAGGGTTCAACCGAATATACGACGATTTTCTCTCCATCTATATTTCCATCACTTTTATAAACATCTTCCCATGTGAGGACTTTTGGATGGTATGGATTTTTTAACTCTAAAAATGGTGGAGGCACACTCCTTGAAACCTTTGAACCAGTTGCGACAATCACATAATCGGGATTTAACGAAAGGACATACTTTGAATCAGCAAATGTATTTAATCTCACATCCACATCTAATTCCTCGAGAATCGCTTTAAGATACTCCACAGATTCAAGGAGTGAATCCCTTTTAGGTGTTTTGCTTATAAAATTTATCTTCCCTCCGAGAGCCTTTTCCTTCTCTATCAGAATCACCTCATGCCCTCTTATTCTTAAAACCTCAGCAGCCTTCATGCCAGCTATTCCACCTCCTACAACAACCACCTTCTTTTTTGATTTTGCAGGTTTTATTTTAAACCACCTTTCCCTTCCTGCTTCTGGATTCTGGGAACAGGAAACATGGAGTCCCGCCCTTATTCTTCCTATGCATCCCTGATTGCAAGCCATGCATTTTCTTATGAGATGACCCTTCCCTTCCATTGCCTTCTTTGGAAAATCGGGGTCACATATAAGCCCCCTTGTTACAGCAACAAGGTCTGCCTTTTTCTCCCTTATTATCTCCTCAGCCACAGATGGAGAATTTATCCTTCCTGCAATAATAACAGGCAGACACACAGAGGATTTTATCATCTCACCATATCCAGCAAAGCAGGCAACAGGAAAATTCATGGGAGGTGAGATTGTGAAGAATGTAGTATAATTTCCGCAGGTAATGGAAAGATAATCTACTTTTTTCAACTTTTCTATATACTGCGCAACTTTTTTTGAATACTCAGGCGTTATTCCGTATCCTAACATTTCATCCGCACATAATCTCACCCCTATCACCATATCCTTTCCAACTATATCGTGAACTGTCTCTATAACTTCACGAAGGAGCCTCGTCATTCCCTCAAAATCCCTTCCGTATTCATCATCTCTTCTGTTTGAATAGGGGGAAAGAAACTGCTGAAGAAGATATCCATGTGCGCAGTGGATTTCAACACCATCTGCTCCCACATCCCTTATCCTTTTTGCAGTTTCTCCAAAATTTTTAATAAGTATTTTTATCTCCTCTATCTCCATCTCCTTTGGAGGTTCCCTCATGGCAAAACAGGGAATGGAAGATGGAGCATATAATGGAAGAAGGGATGTGGAGGAGGTTGATTGCCTTCCGGGGTGCCATATCTGAAAAAATATCCTCGCTCCATAGCTTTTCACTCTCCTGACAAGCTTCCTCGCTCCATCCGACCATCCTTTACGAAAGGGCTGTAAGAATGTTTCGTCTGTCACAGCTGTCCTATCAACGCATTGAGCCTCCACTATTATAAGTCCAACCCCTCCTTGAGCCCTTCTTTCATGATAGGCAATGAGGTCTTCTGTTATGAGCCCTTCTTTTCCAAGTTTTGTATGATGGGATGTAGAGACAATTCTGTTTTTTATGATTTTATCTTTTATCTTTACTGGCGAAAAAAGATTCGGGAAAGGGTTTTTCATTTTTTTCTGTATGAATTCAGCATGTTTTTTACCTTCTCATAGAGGGAGAAGAAGCCAAGAGTGTGTGCCGTTTCTGAATTCACACTATCCGCCCTCCGGACAAGGGTTGAAAGGGTTTCATCATCAAGGCGGATTTCCCTTATCCCATTTTTTATCAGTTCATCCTGCGTTTTTTTATTTAAATCAATTATTTTATTCTTTAAAATGGGGAATATATCCCTCCAGGCATTCATAATCAAAGCCCTATCCCTTTCTTCAAGGGAATTGAAAGTGTTTTTATCAATCAAGATTCCTCCTCCTGTGAATGTGCAGGGTGGAGAAAGGAAGTATTTTATACTGCCAGCCCATTGAAGGGAAAGGAGGGTATAAGGAGGGGAATAGACTGTTTCAATAAGTCCCATTTTTAAGGCATTGAAGACATCAATTATTTGAAGTGTTATGGGGGAGGCCGAGAGAACCCTTTCAACGAAGTTCTTTGCATGGAAGTCACCCTGCCACACCCAGTATTTTGTGTTCTTCAATTTTTCAAGGGAAGAAATATCCTTTGAAGAATATAGAAAGACCGGACCTGTTTCTATCCAGCCAATAAAGATGACGCCTTTATTTTCTCCTGCCCTTTTTATATCCTCTATTATAAAATCTCTTGTCGTATTCCATTCTTCATAATCCCTGTAAAAAAACAGAAAATTCAAAATCCTTATATCCGGAATAAATATGGAGACGCCGAACTCTGTAAATGCACCTGCCTGAAGCTGTCCCATTCGTATTTTTCTTGCCATATCTGCCTCATCGCCCATAACTCCGCCCGGATAGATAAGAACCTTTATCCTTTTTTCGGACTTTTCCTCAACGACCCTTTTGAATTGAGAGTATGCTTCATACCATGCACTCCCATCCGGAGCGAGTGTTCCCAATTTTATAACCTTCTGGTCGCTGTTGAAAATGAGAAGTGAAATGATGAACAATCCCTCCTTTAACCCCATTTTATCCCATCAATCAGAAATTTCTTTCAACCATTCCTCAAGGGCATCAAGGTCAGGAAGGAATTCAAAGATTGGTGGATATCCGGGTGGAAGGGCTTCAACCTCAAGGAGGGTGAAACAGGAAGGGCAGTAATATTCCCTTATTTCAATCCAATCAGGGTCAGGTGTCATAAATTCTGGAAAAATCTCAAGAAATTTATCCATTGTGTCTCTTATATAGACCCTTGCCTTTTCCTTCCAGTTCTTCCTGTAGTCTCCGAATTCAAATCCACAGTCGCACTTTATGACCCTCTCACCGTTTTTATCCACAATAAAGAGGTGAAAGGAAAGGGGAAGGATTATTTTCTCCGGAAATTTTACCCTTCTCTGCAGGATTTCCCTGACGATGAAGAACCTTTTCCTGTCTTTCTCCGATGTAATTATCTCTTTTAACCTCTGCCAGGGAAGTTTACCATCTATAAGTTCCTCAATTGTTTTTTCGTCATATTCTTTCATTCTATCTCAAAATCCTCCTTCAATCCGTAGAATTCTAAAAATTCCTTTTTAAATCTCGGAGAAAGCTCAAAACTCTCCCTGAACATCTCCTTCACATGCTCTGGAAGGGATTTCAAATTTTCAAACTCTATCTTCTTAAATTCCTCAAAACTTATAGATTTTTTTCTCCTTTCTTCCCTTATTTTTTTCCTTCTTTCCTCCGTTTCCTTTAAATCAACAACAAATTTCCCATCTTTTTCATGCGCAACCACCCCGAATACCTTTTCTGCAATCTCTTTTGTATATATTCTTCCATCAAGGTCTTCTTTCACCCTTTCGGGTTCTCTTTCAATGGGGTCCCCGCATCCCGGACCCCCAAAGAGGATGTAATGAATGAGGTCATAGTCCCTGAATTCCGTCGGGAAGAGAACGCCTTCTTTATTCCTTATAACCTCTCCCTTTATAAGTTTTTCCATCTTTCTCTCCGCTGGAATTTCATCATCAATGGGATAATCCATCTTTTTTTCAAAAATTTCCATGAGATTTGTATTATGGGCTCTCAGAAGATACCCCGCATTTAAAGGGTATCCACCAAATATACCTCCACCTACAAGATGGCAGAGGCTCACAAGATAGATTTCAAAATCCTTCACATTCCTCGCAACCCTTATGCACTCCCATCCAGAACCACCCCTGTATTTTCCATAGCCGGCGGTATTTGGTTTGACCCTTCTCGAAAGGTAAGGAAGTCCGAGTTCAAGAAGTTCCCATATCTCGGCATCACCCTGGTCTGATTCAGGATTCCACATTGCATATCCCCAATCAAGTCCATCCTTTACCGCACTTGCTCCAAGTCCTACACAGGAAAGCTCAAAGTTTGCTACAGGGAAATAGAGGTTAAGAATGGTTGAAATTCCTCCTCCTGCAATCATTGAACCCGTTGGTCCATATCCTGCAATTACTTCTTCCCGGTATCCTCTTGCAAAAAAGCCCCTTGAAAGACATGGAAAAAGTCCACCGTATGCAGGTATGAGAAACATCCATGGTGTCCCGAAGGAGGCGGTAGGGTCTTTTGTATTACACCAGCTTCCTTCAGGAAAGTGGTATTCCATCGCAAAATAACTACCGTCATTTACCCTTCCATCATAGGTTATCACCTGTGACAGAAGAACCCATAGCCCTCCCTGCATAGCAGTTTCAGAGCAGTTGAAGGGGTGGGGACCTGGTTTTGAGGCTCCATCAAAGGAAAGCCTTATTCTTCCATCTTTTGTGATTTCAATTTCCATAGGGGCGTGCATGAAGATGTTCTTTGATGCCTTTTTCAAAGGATGTTTTCCTTTGAATGGAATTGCAGCAAACTGCACTGCCCTATACCTTCCTGGAACAAGCCTCTCCTTCACCCTCTGAATGAAGATTCTCCTTCCGTCTTCAATGACCTCTCTTATGAACTCTTTATAGTAATCAATCCCTTCCTCTTCTATGAACTTCAGGACCGCATCCCTTATTATGTAACATCCTGCCACCCTGCATTTCTCATCAAGGTCCCAGTAAAGAGGTGTTCTTACTGCCTTCTGACACCTTATCCTGTGGTCCTTATGAATTCTGTGATTTGAACCAATTTTTTCACAGACTAAATATAATCCATCTTCAAACCTTGATGTTGAGGCAATGGGGTCATGTCCCGGGGTTGTTGCGCCTATATCAATTTCATGAGTTACCCCTCCTGCCCATCCTACTATTTCGCCCTTATAAAAAATTGGAATCATTGTATGCACATCTGTAGGGTGAACATCTCCTATAAGCGGGTCATTATTTGAAAATATATCACCATCGTTTATACCGGGGTCATCTTCATAATCATTTCTTATCATCCATTTTATTGCTTCAGACATTGTATGCACATGAACGATAATTCCAGTTGAAAGGACTATTGAATCCCCCTCAGGGGTATAAAGGGCAAAACAGAGCTCCCCTATATTCCTTACAATGGGGGAGGCACTTATGTGAAGTGCAGTTTCCCTTGCAGCAACAACAGCTCCTCTCAGCCTTGCAAAACACCTTTCAAATTTAAGAGGGTCTTCTTCTTTCAGTTTTAATTCCTTAAGTCCATAATAATATCCAGTTTCCTTAAACAGCCTTTCAGAATAGAGAAGCATCTCCTTCAATTTCATTATTCCCTCCTTAAATGAAATATCCTGTATCGGTCAAGATATGAGAAATAACCGGGCGGGATGAAAAATGTGGTAGCAGGCGCTTCTATTATGGCGGGTCCTTTTATCTCCGCACCGGGCTTCAAAAGGTCCATCTCATAAAGGAATGCTTCCATCCACTCATCTTTCCAGTAAATTTTTCTCTTCCCCTTCATTGCAGATTCAATTTTAAAAGGAACCTCCTTTTCCTCAGGAATTACCGGTTTTACTGTGGGATAGGTTCCTATCATCTGAGCTTTTGTGATGATGTATCCGGCTTCCTTTGATTTTGCAGCCCTTGCAAAAATTTTTTCAAAAAGGATGTCAAACCTCTCTGATAGTTTTGTCATATCCTCTCCAGAATTTATTCCCGATGCATTCACCTCAAGGTCGTCAAGCATACCCCGGTATTGCATCCTCACATAGGGAACAAAAATTATCTTTTCTTCATCAAGCCCTGACCTTCTGAATTCATCCCTTATTCTCTCCCTCAATCTTCCCCATGCCATTGAAAGGTATGCGAAGACGAAATCAGAGTTGCTGAAATCCGGTTCAAGAATGAGGTCAACGCTTTCATCAAAACGGACTGCAAAATCTGCACAGGCGCATCCAAATGCTGAAAATGCTGGAGCCCATGTGGGAATAAGAATGTCCTGAAAATTCAATCCCTCTGTATAACCGGCTACATGAAGGGGTCCACCCCCTCCATAGGATATAAGCACATAATTTTCAGGTGCAAAACCCAGTCCCAGTATCTGGGCATAAAGGTAATCCTTCATAATCTGGTTTACAAGCTCGTATATTCCAAAAGAAGCCTTTTCTACTGGAAGAGAGAGCCTTCTTGCAATCACTCTTTCCACATAACTTCTTGCCCTTTCTGGATCAAGCTTTACATCTCCTCCGAGGAAGTAGTCAGGATTTAGATAACCGAGAAGAAGATTGCAATCCGTGATAGTTGGTGTTTCCAGCCCCGCTTCAGGATAGCATGTTCCAATTTTTGCTCCGGCACTGTCAGGACCGAGAAGAACCTTGTCGGTTGCAGGGTCAAGCCTTATGTATGTTCCGCATCCGGCTCCAATTGAGTCCATAACAATCGCTGGGATTGTAAGAAGAAGCCTCGCTATCCTTGGTTCCGTGGTTACCGTATAATGCCCCTCTGTAATAAGCCCCACATCAAATGATGTCCCGCCTACATCTGTGCAGGCAACATTTTTCAATCCGAGAAGTTCAGCCACATATTTTGAACCGATCATTCCTCCAACAGGACCCGATATAAGAGCACTCACAAGCCATTCACTGTCAGGAGAGATGCTCGTTCCGTATGATGTTATTATGCGAATTTCACCTTTTGCACCAAGATTCTTGAGGGAATTTCTCATAATTTTTACCTGCTCCTTAAGCCCCCTTGCGCATGTCACTTCAACAAGGAGTGTGTTGAGTCTCGGAAGCTCTCCCCTTATGGGATTATGCTTTGACGAGAGGAACACTGGGATATCAACCCCTCTCTTTGAGAGTTCCTCCTTTATTATTGCCTCTGCTTCAAGTTCGTGTTGAGGGTTCCTGTAGGAAAATAAAAAGCATACACATATAGCGCGGACATTGTGCTTCAAAAAATATTCAACCGCATCTATCACATCCCTTTCATAAAGGGGGATGAATTCAGAACCCATAAAATCAATTCTTTCCCTCACCCCCTTTATCATGTGGAGGGGGACGAGAGGCTCATCATAATGATGGGAGACAGCATGGAGTCTCTCTTTATATGGGTAATCAAGATATGACTGAACACCCCTTCCGAATCTTAAAACATCCTCAAATCCAGCTGTAACTATAACTCCAACTGGTCCATCAAGCTTTCTTGTGAGGAGTTTGTTTATGAGGGTTGTTCCAGCGTATATCACTATTTCAATAGCCTTCACACCTTCTTCAAAGGGGATATTTGCCCTTTTAAAAGCATCCCTTAAAGAATTCAGAAAACCAATGGTTTCGTTTTCAGGAGTGGTCTGTGCTTTACCTATATAAAACCTTCCCCTTTCATCCACCACGAAGGTATCGGTCATTGTCCCGCCTGTATCTATTGAGACTATGTATCCCATCCCTCACTCATTCCATTCTTCAACAATTTTGCCAAACACGAACTTCATATCAAGAACTGCAGTATTTGCTGTAAGAATCTGGTCGGGAAGAAGCGGCTCAAAGTCCTCAAGTTCTGTTGAGTATATGTTCAGCGAATGAATCTTCCCTTCCCTTATCTTCTTCCATTTTAAAGGTGGTTCCATTTCAATGAGCTGCCTTTTCACCCATTTTCCCTCAGGGTCTATAATTCTCTTTAAAACATAATAGTTTGCAGTCTGATAGGGAATAGTATCTGCATCTCCTGTTTCCTCTATTTCCATTGAAACGAGACACTTTCCATTCTTTATCAACTGGCATCTCGTGAAATTTCCCTTTTGATAGAATGAAAACTGCCCCATCCTCTTCGGAAAACCCCATACATCCCTTCCTCCGAGGTATGCCTCATCAGTTGTCACATACACAAGGGGTGTGTAAAGACCTATCCTCCCTTTTCTTTCAACAACTATAAAGACGAGGAGCTCATCGTAAGGACCTATGGAAGAGGATTTGTAAGAGGCAAATGTGAAAGAGGCAATCTGGGGAGAGGGCGAATTCAGCCCTTTTGGAAGTGGAAAGGGATTTTTGAGTGTAAAGGTGCAGGCCCATATCTTTGCGTCCGGATACTCCCATGGTGGGAGCGGTGTGATACAGTATTCTTTCTTCATCTTTTACCTCCTTTTTTGTTTTTTATTTTCAATTTCTTGAAGTCGGTCCATAATCATTCTATAATGAAGGGGTGAAAGCATCTCCGATATAAAAAGCACAGCAGTTTTTCCGAGCTCGGCAATTCTATCGGGAGGAAGTTTCCCGAAGGTGATTCTGTTAAAAACCTTGAATTCCGTGTCTATGAGTGATTCCATCGCCTGAACGAACATTTTCAAATTTTCCGGTTGAAAACCATTATCTTCATTTATACCCTTTTCCCTCATCCTTTTTACAAGCGAAAGAATCCTCATGTCCTCTTCAGAAAACAATCCATTTTGAGAAGAAAGAAGACCGATTTTTACAAGTTTTTCTATAAATTCCTCAGGAAGTCCGCTTTTTTCCTTTAGCTCGTTCATTGTATATTTTTTCTTTTTTGAAAATTCTTCAAGGATTAATGTATCAACATTCAAAATTCCATCCTTTTTAATTACCTTCTTTATCACACTTAAAGGAAGAAACCTCTTTTCCTGGAGTTCTTTAATTTGAAGAATTCTTTCAACGCAAGAGGGATGGTAATATATCATCCTCCTGTTTTTTCTTATTACCTTTGGGAGTAACCCCATCTTTAAGTAATGATGAACGGTGGCTTTTGTAACCCCCGTCCTTTTAATTAACTCTCCTATTTTGACCCACCCTTTAACCTCTTCCCTTCTTCCTTTCATTTCAGTTTCCCGCTCTGTAATGTATAAGGTTTCACATTACAATTTTAAAAAAAGAAAAAATCAAATGTCAAGCAAAATTTTATATGGGCTTTCTGAAAGAGCTTTTCTGCGGAAAATACTGGATTGATTGCTCACTTACTTTTTCAAATTTTTTACAATTTTTTTAGAATCTCCACAGATGTTTCCTTTCCTATCCTTAAATTTCCGCCCTTCAATTCACAGGATTTTTCATCAACCCTTACGATATCCCCTTTTGAAATTTCATCAACCATTTCATTTTTTTCCGATGCGTCTCTATCAAGTCTTTCAAAGCATATATACCTTTCGTCCCTGCATAGGTAAAACCTCTTTTTCCCCTTTTCTACTCTTAGATTGCTCACAACCCTTCCTGCATCGGCATAATTTTCCGGGAAGGAGAATTTTCCTTTGAAAATTATAAGATAGGAAAACTTTGGAAGGTCAATCTCCCTTTTGAGTTCCCTGTTTATTATTTCCATGAAACGAGGGGGCTTCCATTTTATTGAAAAATGGCACCACTCATTCCTCGTTTTTACCTTTAGCATGGGACATTCGTTTACGAGAATGCAGGGAGCGATTATGCTTCCATCGGGTCTCTCTTTAAAAAATATGTCCCTTATTCTCATCAGGCATCTCGTTGAGTCCTTTAATGCGGGTTCAATAATTATTAAAATTCCGTTCTCGGATAGAAGCTGGTCAAATATGAGCGAGATTTTTTTCCAGAGGAAATCTATATCAAACCCAAAAGCCTCGGTTAAGGAGTTTATTATGAGGATGAGGTCAAAATTTTTCATCCTTCTTATCCCGAAATCCTCAATGTCCATTATTTTGTATTCATGAGGGAGATTTAACCCCTCAAGGATGTTATACGATGGAGTTCTTCTATCTATGCATACGATTTCCTCAGGTCTTTTCCCCATCTCTTTCAGAATTTCAAAACCTGCGAAAGCACCAGCACCCTGTCCTGCTCCTATGTCAAGGATTCTCATGCTGTTTTTAACGGGCAAAAAATGGAAGGTTTCTCGCAGAATGCAGTAGGTTTTAAGGTAACTGAGGGGTGAAAAAAAGGCGAGATAAGCCTTGTCAAATCTTTCGTCAAATTCCTCTTTCACACAAGTTCTCTTGTGAGTGAATAAATGGGAAAGCTGAAAAAGTGCTTCCCTCAACTCCTCAATCTTCTTCTTAAATCCCCTTTCCCCTATTTCGTAGATTCCTTCAAGACCGATTTTATAAATTATCCACCTCTCAAGTTGTTCTGGTATATCAAGCATCACCTTTCTTCTTCTTCAATTTTTTTTATCTTTTCAACCCTCCTTCTGTGCCTCTCTTCGTTGCTGAAGGGGGTATTTAACCATTTTTCTACAATTGCTACCCCCTTTTCTGGAGTTGTGTAAATTGCGGAAAGGCATATAACATTGGCATTGTTGTGATTTGAAGCCATCTCAGCCATAAACTCGTCAAGGGCAAGTGCAGCCCTTATCCCCCTGAACTTGTTCGCAGTTATTGACATCCCTATGCCCGTCCCGCATATAAGAATTCCCCTCTGAGCCTCTTCATTTTTTATAGAGAGACAGACCTTCTTTGCAAAATCAGGATAATCAACCGAATCTTCTGAAAATGTTCCCTCATCAATGACATCAATGCCTTTCTTTTTTAAAAAATCCTTTATCGCCTCTTTCAGTTTGTATCCCCTGTGGTCACATCCTATTGCTATCTTCATCTTAAAATCCCTTAATTATTTTGCTTACCAGTTCCACATCCTTATCTCCCCTTCCGGAGAGATTGATGACGACAAGTTTTCTTTCAAACCTTTTCCTTTCCCTCATCAGGAAAGCAATTGCATGGGATGGCTCAAGGGCAGGAATTATCCCTTCTTCCCTTGAAAGAAACCTGAAAGCATTAATTGCTTCTGAATCTGTTGCTGTATGAACCTCAATCCTTTTGGTTTCTTTGAGATAGGAAACCTCGGGTCCAACCCCTGGATAGTCAAGTCCTGCTGAAACGGAATGAGCAGTTCTTATCTGCCCATCTTCTGTCTGAAGGATGTATGTGAGGGAGCCGTGAAGGATCCCTTTTTTACCTGCTGTGAGTGATGCCCCGTGCTTTCCACTTGAAATTCCGAGCCCTCCTGCCTCAACACCTATTAAATGAACTCTCCTTTCTTTCAAGAAGGGATAAAAAAGCCCCATCGCATTACTTCCTCCGCCGATGCAGGCTATGAGATAATCAGGAAGCCTTCCTTCCAGTTCAAGGATTTGATTTTTTACCTCTTTTCCGATTACCGACTGAAAATCCCTTACAATTACTGGATATGGATGGGGACCAGCCACGGAGCCAATTATGTAATGGGTATTTCTGACATTTGTTACCCAGTCCCTTATTGCTTCATTCATTGCGTCTTTCAGTGTCTTTGAACCGGAAGAAACAGGACAAACCTCTGCTCCAAGAAGTCTCATTCTGAAAACATTTAACTTCTGCCTTTCCATGTCCTCCTCACCCATATAGATCGTGCATTTGAGATTGAGCATGGCTGCAACAGTGGCAGTGGCAACCCCGTGCTGTCCCGCTCCTGTCTCTGCTATGACCCTTCCTTTTCCCATCTTCTTTGCTAAAAGTCCCTGTCCGAGGGTATTGTTTATCTTGTGAGCTCCGGTATGACAGAGGTCTTCCCTTTTTAAATAGACTTTACCGCCCGTTAAATCGCTCAGAGAGGGAGAGAAATAGAGCGGGGTTGGACGTCCAGCATAATTCCTTAAAAGTTCATCAAGTTCCCTTTTAAAATTCCTGTCTTTTTTGAGCCTTCTGTATTCCCTCTCCAATTCAATGAGAGCGGACATAAGGGTCTCGGGAACAAACCTTCCACCGAACTCTCCAAAATGCCCATTCTTATCTGGCAGACTTCGCATTTCTTATGAACTCCTTAATAAGTTTGTGAGATTTTACACCAGGAGATTCTTCTACTCCAGAAGACACATCAACTCCGTATGGTCTTAAGGTTTTAACCACCTTTGAAACATTTGATGGGTTCAATCCGCCCGCAATTATTATTCTATAATTTTTCGTAAATGGCTTGACGACTTCATAGTCAAATTGTGTCCCGGTCCCTCCGTATCCCTTATCACTTTTACCTTCAACAAGAAAAGCGCACGCATCTTTCCACATTTTCAATTCCCTTTCCTCAATTTTTTTCTCAATCCTTATTGCCTTTATAACAGGAACCTTCAGAGCGTCAATGAGTTCAGGCTTTTCCTCTCCGTGGAGCTGAATGACTTTTATACCGCTTATCTCTAATGCCCTTTTTAATTCTTCAGGAGCAGGATTTACAAAAACCCCCACTGTTGATATAAAAGGTGGCAGTCTTTTAATTATCTTCCACGCTGAGGAAGGGGAGATGTATCTCGGGCTCTTTTTGTAGAAAACGAAACCGAGTGCATCCGCTCCATATTCTGCTGCCACGAGTGCATCCTCAACCCTTTTTATTCCGCATATCTTTACCTTTACCATTTATCGGCGCAATTTAGTTTTTAAAATAGTATACCTTTCACCAATTACATCTTCAAGCACTTGAAGTAGCAACTCATACATTTTGATTAAATTTGTGAGGAATTTTGCTTGACATTTGATTTTTAATGAGGTATAATTGGAACATAAAATTAGGGAGGTGAAAAGATGATGCACAGCAAGAAGATAGAAAGGGCGGAAGGAAGGAAGGAAGGAAGGGGTATCTGGGTTTATTTGTTTTTTTAATTCTACTATTTTTAGCGAAATCTTCAAGAGCATTAGATTTTGAAGACATCTCTCCACCATCATATACAGGAGAAATGGATTCCATAGCAACCGATAAGGATGGAAACCTGTGTGTGGCATATAGAGAGCATACCCCTGATTTTCAGGATATATGGGGAGAGGTGAAGTGCCTTTATGGAAAGGAATGGGTTTCAATTGGGGGAAGGATAGGAAAACAAAGGATGGCCATTTCAACAAACCTTTTTATAAACAGGGATGGAAGGATGTTTTTTTCATCGGTTGAGTGTCCATATCTTAATGCACCAGTTCAGGAGTGTGTGATTCGCGTCTACACTTTTGATGGGAACAGTTGGGTTCAGATCGGTAGTGATATAATTTCTGAATCTGGATTTTATTTACAGAAGCCATATATAACCATTGTCCCATCGGGAGACATATATGTAGTTGGTGGTACCTATTTTACAAAGGAGGTATGGAGGCATGATGGAAATAATTGGGTGAGAATAGAATATGTATATCATGGATATTACTGGCCACATTATGGGATATTGACTGATTCTTACGGGATGGTTTATCTCATTGCCTCCTCTCCATCAGCTGCAGGAAGGATAAATGTATGGGATGGAAGTCAATGGCTTCCTCTTGACGGGGAAATCTACCGGGTAAACCCCTCTTCAGTTAGTTTTCTTTCCTTTGGAATTTCACCGAGCGACCTCCTACTGGTTGCATTTAATGAGGGAAATTCACTTTATGTAGATTTTTTTAATGGAGAATGGGTTCCTATGGGTGGTATGTTAAACACACTTCCTGAATATGAGGCATCAATGACAGTTCCGATGGGAGCCATAGCCTTTGACCCGTATAATGAAACCCCTTATGTAGCCTTTTTAGAGAAAAGGTCTGAATCAGAATATGGGATTGTTTTAAAGCATTACACCTCTTATTGCTGGAATAAATGGGAGGTGGATTTAGACATTTTACAATACGGAAGTACTACCTCTCCACTTCTTGCGATAAACAATAGGGGTGAGGTATTTATTTCGTGGTGGAATTTCTCAACGGGCACACACCTAATGAAAAGCACCATGCCTCTACCTTCTCTCCCGCAGGAACCACCCACAGAATATGGTCTTTATTGTGGAGGGAATTTGAAGCTGAATGGTCAACTCAAGGTAAATGGTCCATTATCAGACATCTATGTTTCAGGGGATGTTGAGGTAAATGGAAAACTTATACTAACTGGAGACCTTTATTACGGGAAGAGTTACATAAACCATGGAAATGTTGATGTAGCAGGTGCAATAAAGGAGATGAAAGATGCCGAAAATCTTCCATTACCTCCATCAATTTCCTTTGATAATTTCAAAGCATTAGCGAATATAGTTTTTGAAGAGGGAGAGGTTTATGAAAGGAGAAACGGGGAGCTTATAAAGGTTGCGGATGATTTATATATTGACCCATCAGGTGCAAAATGGCGTTATCACTCACAGGGAAAAAAGAAGGCGGGGTTCTGGGCAATAGAGGGGGATTATTCATCCAATCTTACCGGGACTATATACTTCTCAACGGATTTAAAGAACCCTGACCACAAAATTACAATAAATGGAACACTTGTTGTCAAAGGTGAGCTTTCCGATTCAGGGGAGCTTTATATAAAGACAAAACCAGATGAGTGGGCACTCGTTGTTGGAAAGGATGCATTTTTGAGGGATAAGACGGATGTATGGGGAAAGATATATGTAGGTGGAAACCTCAAACTACCTGATACAGTTGGAACAGAGCCAATCCCTATTGCAAAGTATCACGACAAAGGAAAGGTATATGTAATGGGTGATTGTTTCATAAATGGCAGATTTCACATAAACAACCTTGATCTCGTTCAGAGGGTGGGGGAATATGTTGGGAGGTCAGAATTTGGGAAGGATAGTGTATATTTGGGAACCATTCCGATAGGGGAGGTAAGACTAGGTGAACCATCCATAGGGATTTTGTTGTTTACACAAAATGAATCATACAAGAATGAAATTACATATATTGCTCAGCCACTAACCTCACCTATTTATCTGAACATAAATACAGTCGCTATGAGTGATAACGCCTTTTATACACCCGTGATATTTGCTACAGAGGGGCTTCCAAAGGCATTGGCAAATCAATGTGTCTTAAAACATATTTTAAGAGAAAAGGGATATGCAGGAGAGATTACCGATATCTTCTATATTCCACCTTATGACTTCTATGCAGTAGGGGAGGACAATGTAATATATTATCTGGCAGGTCTTGATTTCTTCCCCCATGAGGTAAATCAGCATACATTGAATATGAGGAATGAACTCGCTGAACATAGAAATGAATATATCTTATCTCATCCAGAGAGGGTGAAGGAGAGATTAGAAAGGGCACGGGAGGAATGGAGGGAGCTGAGTAGCTGCGTTGCTCCAAAGGCGTCACAGGTTTCTCTTTCACCCAAAGGTTTCTCAACAAAGGTATCCGAGGTTAGAATAGGAGATTATTGTGAGATGGCTCTAAATGGTTTTGATGAGGTGGGGATCGAGACTTCAGCTATTAAGATAGCTATGTGGTGGGGTGATTGCAAGCTTTATTATGAGAGGGACAAAAATTCTATGCCAGAGTTTTGTACAGGATTTTATTCAAAATTATTTCTCAATATAATTGATGCAGCTACCTATGGAGCTGATGCAGTAACGAAAATGCTAAAGGCTGAGGGAAATACAGATATATGGAATAAGGCATACAGACATACCGTAGAAATAATATTGAACAGCGCAATTCTTGCAGCATTTCGGTCTAAAGAAATGTGGTTCGGTTATTGCTATTATGGACCGCTTTGCATGATGCCTTCCTTCACTTCTAAGGAAGACTGGAACAATTTAGTAGCGTATATGGCGGGGGGTATCACTTTGTATACTGGGGTTGTTTCCAGTGATATGGATAACAAGAGGGATAGCATGGGATTAATCCAATACTGCCGCATACGAGAAAGTAACACCGACAAGGCACCAATTCCATATTGCGTAGCTGGATACGTAATAAGGGAGTATTATCAGAATTATAACTATTCTGCTACTTTTTATGGAACCTTCACTTACCGATGGAGTGAGGATGCTTGGGCAAACTTGATAAACAAAGAATTAACTGGCAGTTTCTGCGATAACAATTATGTTAATTTCTTTGCTTACGGATACACAGGTGGATGTGATACTGAGGAAGCAGTAAAAAATGGCTTCCAAAATCTGAATCCCAATTTTGTTACTTTGGAGATAACCTCTGCAAAGAACCATGATTTTAAGGTAGTAAGCATCTGGGATTGCTTTACCACAGGTCAATGTAGTAAGATAGTGCATATAAAGGTTAACATTGGTGAATTCACAGAGACAGGTCTGCTGGGGAGAACTTTTATATGGACTCCTTGGCAAGATTCCCGCTGTCCTAATGCACCGAGAATAAAATGGGAAGGTGGATGGGGTGGTGGTGAAGGAGGCGGAGGTGGTGGATGTTCAATAGTATTTCCTGGAAATTGGGAGGCAGTGGGGGCAATAGGGATAGTTTATTTATATCTCATTGTGAGGAGAAGCAGAAAGGGAGGTAAAAAATGAAAAAAGGTAATCTGATTTTTATCTTATTCCTTGTTGGGGGATGCTCCGGGGGAGAGAACACATTGAGTATTTCCTCGGGATTTTTCCACTCATGTAGAATAGAAAAATGGGAAGATGGGAATCGCCTTTTGTGCTGGGGAAGAAATATAGAAGGGGAATTGGGAAAGGGAGATTATCTTCCGTCTCCAGGATATATTTATACGAATGAGGAGATTAGGATAGAAGGAATATGGGATTCAGTCTATTCTGTGTCAACAGGAGGCTATCACACCTGTGGAATAGACGATGATAATAAATTATGGTGCTGGGGGAGAAATGATTATGGTCAGGTCGGTGATGGAGAAAATGGGAATAAAAATTTGCCTCAGATGGTATCGGATAAGAAATGGAAATCAGTTTCAGCAGGAGGCTATCACACATGTGCAATAGATGATGATAATAAATTATGGTGTTGGGGGAGGAATGATTATGGACAGGTTGGTGATGGTGGGAATGAGAATAAAAATTTACCTCTGATGGTATCAGATAAAAAATGGAAATCAGTTTCAGCTGGAGGCTATCATACCTGTGCAATAGACGATGATAATAAATTATGGTGCTGGGGGAGGAATGATTATGGACAGGTTGGTGATGGTGGGAATGAGAATAAAAATTTGCCTCAGATGATATCGGATAAGAAGTGGAAATCAGTTTCAGCTGGAGGTTATCACACCTGTGGAATAGACGATGGTAATAAATTATGGTGCTGGGGGAGGAATGATTATGGACAGGTTGGTGATGGAGAAAATGAGAATAAAAATTTGCCTCTGATGATATCAAATAAGAAGTGGAAATCCGTTTCAGCTGGAGGTTATCACACCTGTGGAATAGATGATGGTAATAAATTATGGTGCTGGGGGAGAAATGATTATGGTCAGGTCGGTGATGAGAGTTTTGGGAACAGAAATATGCCTGTTATGGTATCTCCGCAAGGAGTAAAAGATAAGTGGATTTTGGTTTCAGCAGGAGGCTATCATACCTGTGGAGTAATAGAAGAGAAAAGAAAGGTATATTGCTGGGGTTCTGATGCCTATGGTCAATTGGGAGTAAACCCCTTAATGAGAGAACCATATTTTGGGTGGAATAATCCGATAACCTCTCCTGTTCAGATAGGGAATGATAAAGACTGGACATTCGTATCTACATCTTTGGTAACTAACTGTGCAATAAAGGATGATGGAAGTCTATGGTGTTGGGGAAGTGGTTTATGTAATCCATCACCTTTTCCAAAAAGGATAGGGAATGATAATGATTGGGCATATGTTTTAGCGAACTTTTTTGAAATATACGGCATAAAAAAAGACAGGACATTGTGGCGTTCAACATTGAAGATAGAAGATCAGAGAAATCCATATAATCCAGATATTATGATGAAAATTAGTTGTATTGATGACTCCAGCCCCTTCACGAAGGTAGGCGAGGAAAAAGATTGGATTGCTGTTTATGGCTGGGTAATGGGCTCAGTAATTTCAATGAAAGAAGATGGTTCAATATATGGTATTTCAGGAAACAAGATAGAAAAAATATCGGATGGAAGATGGCGTCTACTTTCTAATGGTTCTGCCGAGTATAGTGGAATAATAAATAAATATGGTATTAAGGAAGATGGGACCCTTTGGGGATTGAATTATACCTATAATTCAGGACCATCAGAAATCCCTGTTGGGAATGAGAACGATTGGGAATTTGTTGATATGAATTATGCAATAAAAAAGGATGGCTCATTATGGAGATTAGAAAAGGATCCTAATAACTTTGGAAATTGGGATAAATATATTATTCCTACAAAAATGGACGAGGGGAAATGGAAAGAGGTTTCATCTGGTGAGTTTGGCTTTCCTTCTCTTTTTTATGCACACAGTTGCGCAATAAAGGAAGATGGAACATTATGGTGCTGGGTAACACGGAATGACGAAATTGTTCAACCAATAACTCGTGTCAGCAATGATAGGTGGATTTCAGTATCAAACAGAACTTTTCTATATGGGATCACATGCGGTATAAAGGAAGATAAAACATTATGGTGTTGGGGAAGTGACTTCCATGGCTCTCTCGGAATAGGACCTCCGGAAGAGGAGTGAAAATAAATTATCCGGTTAGAGAGTCGGTGTTTTAGGGGGTTTTTATAAAGGTTTTAAGATGCTTATCTTATGTTAGAATTTCAAAAAGCCTGAGGGCTGCATCTGCTGCGAGTTCTCCACCTATACCGTGCTGACCGGTATCTGCACTGCAGTGGTATAATCCCTCAATGTGAGGGTCAACGATAGGCGGACGATTTTCTCCTACCTGTTCAATGCTCTGAGCAACCCCTATTGGATTTCCCATCTCATTGAAGAGTGCATCTATGAACTGCGGTGAAGCTGTTTCCTTCCACATTATATGCCCCTCTATTTCAGGAAACACCTCAAGCAATGCCCTCATTATTGAATCCTCCCAGGCTTTCCAGTCCTGCTTCTTTCCTGGTTCGTATGTGCATCCCCATCCCGCATATATGAGCTCCTTCCCTTCAGGACAGGATGTGGGGTCAAGGTTTGATATAACCGGAATCATTAGAAAACCTGCCTTCTCCGGAACAACTCCGGACTCAACCTCTTTCTTCAGGTTTTCAAAATCCGTCCTCCCTATATACATAATCAGTTTTTTATCCGTTATTTTTCTGTCAACTGCGATTTTCAAAATAAATGTCGGAGGAGTGAAGTAGTATGATTTTATTTTTTCTACAAAATCTTTCGGATAGTGCTCCTCTCCTATTAGCTTCAAAACTGTTGTCTTCACATCCGCATTTGAAATAACAATATCCGCTTCAACCTTTTTTCCATCAACTATTACCCCTTTAACCTTTTTACCTTCCACTATTATTTTCTCAACCCTCGCTTCTGTGACTACCTTATGCCCCTTCTTTTTCATAAAGTTCACATAGGCGTTTGGAATTGCCCCTGTTCCTCCCACTGGATATCCGCTTGTCCTGTTCTTCTGCATCTCCTGCTGACACCTTATCCACTCTCCAGCAGGGGTTTTGTCCGGTGGGACGACGAAATACATTCCCATTAGAAATCCCATTATCGCCTCAACCTCTGGACTTGACACATACCTTCTCAAAAAGGAAAGCATGTCAACTTTATCAAGCTCCTTCAGTTGAGCCTCCGAAAGCCCTGATATGTCCTGATACATCCTGAATATGTTTTGAAGGTCGTTATCAGAAAGCCCGAGTTTGTTGACCTCACTCGGAAACTTCAGCCACTCACCCTTGAAGAAGAAAACGGGTCCTGGCTTTCTTGTATAAGACCATTTCACCTCCTCCCCTATTATTGATAGAACCCTTCCCATCGTTCCGTTCTCGCAGTTTGCAATTATGTGACATCCCACATCCATCTTGAAGTTGTCCCTTTCGTATGAAGCATATCTTCCACCGATGAGCCTGTTCTTTTCAAAAAGGGAGATTTTGAAGCCCTTTTTTGTTGCGAGAAGTGCTCCAATTGCACTTCCACCAATTCCACTTCCTATTATTACTACCTCCTTCATAACTCCTCCTTTTTGTTTTTGCCATTTTATCATAAAAAAATGCAGATTAAAACTTGTGAAATTCTAAATGAAGGTATAAAATAGGGGTATGATAAGAGAGATACAGATAGGGGAGAAGATAAGGGATAGGTTTCAGATAAAGTCCCTTGCAGGAAGGGGTTCATTCAGCGCTGTTTACAAGGCATGGGACCTGGAAAAGAATGAAAACTGCGCAATTAAGGTCTATTATCCTGTAGAGGGACATCCTTTTTCTGATAAGGCAGATGTTGTTTTTGAACTCCTTTTGAAGTTAGAGCATGAAAATATATGCAGAACCTTTGAGTGGTTCAAAGAAGGTGAAGTCTATTACGCAAAAACCGAATACATTGAGGGCTCAAACCTGAGAAAACTCATAAAAATGAGAAAGGATGAGGACAAACCATTTACCTTTGAAGAGACTGCCCCAATAATTGAAGGGGTTTTAGATGCAATAATATATGCAAATCACTTCCTTCCCCATTCCTACCTCAAGCCCGAACACATATTTATCCTTCCAAAAAGGATTCTCGTAACAGATTTTGGAATTCCCTATATTTATGGGCATGAGGTATTCCTTGCAAAACTCGTCATAGAGGGTGACCCATATTATTATGTCCCACCTGAATTTGTGTCAAAAAAAGGCAGGGTTGACAGGTCAGGAGATGTGTATTCCATAGGAGTAATACTTTATGAGATGCTTACAGGAACAATCCCTAAAAAGGACTCTCCACCCCCTTCAGAAATCAATCCAAAAGTAGATGAGGATGTGGAGCGTTTGATAATGAAAGCCCTTTCCCCTTCACCCAGAGAGAGATTCAGGGATGCGGTTGAGTTTAAAAAGGAATTTCTCTATCTCCTTGACAGGCATTATGAAAGGGAAACGGAATATACCGAAGAATTTGTGCTGTTTGAACTGATAGAAGAAAAAGAGAGGGAACTTGAGAAACTTTTTGAGGAAGAAAAACCTCCAGCGGAAGTAAAGCCTGTAGAAAAGGAAAAGAGGGAAATTCCTGCAGAAAAACCTGTTCTACCCGAAGAGAAATTTGAGAAAAAAAGATTTCCCGTCCTTCCTGTTTTTGCTGTCTTTATTTTTCTTTTTTTAGCATTCGGAGGGTATTTGTTTTTGGGGCAGAGAGGGAAAAGGGGAAAGGAAATAGTATCTCCACCTGTTGTGGTTAAAATTGAAGAACCCGCAGAGGAAAAGAAGAAAGAAAATGTAGAGGAGAAATTGCCACCTCAGGAGAAGAAGGAAGAAGTATCTAAAGAAGGGGAGGGTGAGAAGAAAGAGGGTCAGGTTTTAGAGGAGAAGAAAGAACCGCCACAGACTGCTTCCCTTCCGGAGAAAAAGGAAATTCTGCAAAAGGAGGTAGCACCGAAGAAAAAGAAGGAGGAAAAAGTTGCTCAGGAGGTTTCACCTGTTAAAGAGGAGAAATGTCCCAAAGGAATGATTTATATCCCTGCTGGAGAGTTTTTGATGGGCAGTCCTTCTGATGACCCATTGAGGGATATTGGCGAGAAGAAGCTTCAGAGGGTCTTTGTTGATGATTTCTGCATAGACATTTATGAGTTTCCAAATCAAAAAGGAAAAAAGCCGATGACAAATGTGACATACGAGGAAGCAAAGGCTGAATGTGAGAAGGCTGGCAAGAGGCTTTGCACAGAGGAGGAATGGGAAAAGGCTTGTAAGGGAGCAAATTTTTTGAGGTATCCTTATGGAAACACCTGGGATCCGAATGCCTGTGCTACCGAAGATGCAAGAGGTGTTGACCGGGCTTTATCGCCATCCGGAGCTTTTCCGGAGTGCAAAAGCAGTTACGGAGTTTACGATATGAGCGGAAACCTCTGGGAATGGACATCTACTGTGTTTATGAAGGGATTAAACGATATGGTTTTGAAAGGAGGTGCTTTCACATCTCCCGATTATGCAAGCAGATGTGCTTATAGATACAGTCTTCCTCCTGAGGAGAGGTCTCCGGAAACAGGGTTCAGGTGTTGTAAAGGAATTAAAAAATAGGTAAAATATAGCTGAAGTGAGAGGATGGAATTTAATAAGCACCATTTTGGTAGTAGGAGGGTGGGTTTCTACCTCCTTTTCTGCTACCTTTGCGGTTATAAAGAGTCAAAATTTGAGCATGCTCAATGAGGCAATTACAGGATTTAAGGTGAAGTGTAAAGGAGATTACCTTGATTACGACCTGGAAGGAAATGTGGAAAAAGCTAAGATGGTTTTTGAAGAGGTGAAAAAGAAGAAGCCCGATGTGATAATTACATTTGGAGAGCTTGCCTCAGCTCTTGGTAAAAAATACATAGAGGATATACCAATTGTTTTTTCAATGGTAACCGATCCGAAGATATATCAGCTTGAGGGGAAAAACATAACCGGTGTTACAAGGGTAGCCCCCGTTGAAGTGATTCTTAAATCATTAAAGGCAATAATGCCCGATGTAAAAAAAGTGGGCATCATATACAATCCCAAGAATACAGGAAAGACGGTTGAGGAAGCCATGGAGTTCGCCAGGGCTTTTAACCTTCAGATTCTCGCCGCGAGAGTTGATTCTGAGAAGGATGCTGAAAGGGCTTTCAAAATTTTTGCTGCAAGCGGCGGAATAGATGCATTCTGGCTCATACCCGACCCCACAGTTATAACCCAGACATTCTTTAAGATAATAAGGGATTATACATTTGCAAATAAACTCCCGCTTGTTGCCTATTCTCCAGAGTTTGTAAAGGCAGGTGCCCTTATGGCTCTTTCTCCCGCATATACGACGATAGGAGAACAGACATGCAATACTGTTCTCCAGATTCTTGATGGGACATCACCATCTCAGATTCCTGTATTTTACCCAAAGGTCTTCATGCTTTACTTCAATTTGACAGTTGCAAAACAGCTCGGATTTGAGGCAATTGCTACGAATGCTGTCCTTTATGCAGGTTCACAGGGATATATAATAAATCCGATAAAATGAAGTTAAAAAATTTAATTATCGCCTTACTCCTTATAAGTGGATGCGCTTCGGAAAGAAAACTGAGAAAACTGGAATCCGACCTGAACTCCCTGAGGTTCAGGATTGATGAGGCAAACGAGAGAATTTCAATGGTTGAAAAGGAGATAGAAGATGTTTCAAGGGCGTGCGGGATTTTGAAAACTGCCCAGGATGAGTTGATAAAGGAGATATATGCCATCAGAACATCTTTGAATGAAACGAGGGAGTTTCTGTATTCCGTCCAGTCAAATATTCAGGAGAAAAAAAGCACGGAAAGCCCGGAGTCCCTTTACAAAAGGGCAACTGAACTTTTCAATTCTAACAAATGCTCATCCGCAATTCCTATCTTTGAAAGCATAATTAAGAACTTTCCAAAGCACAGCCTCGCCGATAATGCCTTATACTGGATAGGAGAGTGCTACTACAGGGATGGTTTGAAGGACAAATCTCTTGAAACTATGAAAGAGGTGATAAGGAGATATCCTTCCGGGAACAAGGTTCCGGATGCAAAGATAAAAATGGCAGTAATTTATATGGAGTCCGGAGACGAAAATAAGGCAATTGAACTTTTAAAAGATGTCATTGAGAAAACATCAGATGAGGATGCAAAGATGAGGGCTAATGCCCTTCTGGAAAAAATAAAAAATAAACCTTCAGGAGGTGAAAGATGAAGTTATTAAAAACCCTTTTAGTCCTCTTTCTATTAACAGGAGCTGTAGTTATTGCACAGGAGAAAAAGCCAGTTATAAACATGTATGTGATAAAAAAGGGTGACACCCTGTGGGATATTTCGTCAAGGTTTCTTGCCAATCCATGGCTTTGGCCCAAGATATGGGAACAGAACAAGTATATAGAAAATCCAGACCTCATATTCCCCGGTGAACCGCTTGTGCTACCGGAAGGAGTTTCTTTACCTCCTGCCCCACCGAAGGAAATAACTCCTCCTCAAGAAGCTGAAAAGGAAGCATTGCCTGAAGTGGCTTTAATGGAAAAACCAGAGGAAGAAAGAACCGGTGCTGAGGTAATTGCGGTTACTCCTCCGGAGGAGACTTCAATCATAAGCGAAGAGGGAAAGGCGGTATTTGAGAAGATGGCTGAGCTTCAAAAGGAGAAAGGAACAAGAATCTATTTTTCAAGGATGGCGGAGGTTTCTTTTGTGACAGAAGAGGAGCTCAAGACCGCAGGAAAAATTGTTGGGAGTCCTCTTGATAGAAACATGTTCGGTGAGTTTGACAGGGTTTATGTGGACTTTTCTGAAGCAGTCGGTGCTGGAGATACATTTGCGGTAGTAAGAGAAATGGGTGATATGAAACATCCTGTGACAAAAAAGAAGATTGGCAAGAAAGTAAGGGTTAAAGGGATTCTTGAGGTTCTGGAAAAAAACGATAAAAATTACACTGCTACAATCAAGGCATCATGGGATGTGATTGAAAGAGGAGACAGGGTGATGAAATTATATCCTCCAGAAAAAACTGTAGAAATCAAAAAGGCTTTCTCTCCCCTTGAAGGCTATGTGATAGATGGAAACAGATTTGGAGAGTTCTTCGGAGAAGGGGATGTGGTTTTTATAGACCTGGGTAAGGATAAAGGAGTTGAGGAGGGAAATGTTTTTATAGTTTATGTGAAGGAAGGAAAGGAAAAACCAATAAATATTATAGGAAAAGCAGTGGTGATAAAAACCTGGGAAAAAACCTCTGCAGCGTTGCTTACAAAAACCAAACAGGAAGTGGAAAAGGGTTACAGAGTAATGTCAGATGTGTTTTAAAAAAAATGATAAAAGCGTAGAATTTAATTTTAAAAACTGGTAGAATGTTAAAAAATGGCAAAAAGAATTTTTTCCTTTTTCTATATCCTTTTCCTCCCGTATTGTGTTTTTGCTGAATCTCTTTTTCCAGTAAAACTTGAAGGAAAGTGGGGATACATAAACAGAGATGGAAAAATAGTTGTAAATCCAGATTTTGACGCAGCTCTCAACTTTTCCGAAGAAATGGGTGCAGTAAAAAAGGGGAATAAGTGGGGATTTGTTGACAAAAAGGGAAGAATCCTGGGTGAATTAAATTATGATGCAGTTCTTCCTTTTTCAGAAGGACTCGCAGCAGTGAAGATTGGAAAGAAATGGGGTTTCATAAATAAAAAGGGGAAATTGGTAATAGAGCCCCAGTTTGAAATGGCATCAGGTTTTTTTGACGGTCTCGCAGCAGTAAAAGCAGGGAAGAAATGGGGTTACATTGATAAAAAGGGAAGGATTACTATAAAGCCCAATTTCACCTACGCCTTTGATTTTTCCGAGGGACTGGCAAGGGTGATAATGGGAGGAAGGGTTGGATACATTGATAAAAATGGCAAAAATGTAATACCTCCAAAATTTGAAGGGGGTGGAAATTTTTCGGAGGGGCTTGCATGGGTTTTGTTTGATGGAAAATTCGGCTACATTGATAAGAACGGTAAAATTGTCATAAATTTTCAATTTGATGACGCATGGTCTTTTTCAGAGGGGCTCGCAGCAGTGGAAGTCAGCAATAAATGTGGATACATTGACAGGAATGGAAATTTTGTTATTCCCCTTTCCTTTGATGGATGTGGAAGATTTTCCTATGGGTATGCATGGGTTATAATAGATGAAAAATTCGGATATATTGACAGAACAGGAAAGATTGTCCTTGAACCAAAATTTGATTCTGCAGATGATTTTTCAGAAGGGGTGGCATTGGTTGGGATTGATGGGAAATATGGTTATATCAACTACAGATTTGAATTTATATGGCAACCGTCAAAATAAGGAAAATAAGGGTAATTCCAAGACAGCACCAGGCAAAGACATCTCCAGAGGCTGAATAAAAAGTCTTTACATTTGAAAAACTTACTTCTCCGGACACAACAGTTCTTTTGAAAATGGGCGTGGGATTTTTTATTTCTCCATAGGGAGTTATAAGGGCACTAACTCCTGTATTTGCGCACCTCATCGTCCAGACCCTGTTTTCAATGGACCTGAAAGATGCCATTGAGATGTGCTGGTATGGTGCGGATGTCCTTCCGAACCATGCGTCATTTGTTATGTTCACAAAAAGTTGCGCACCCATTTTTTTGAAAAGACGAACCAGTTCAGGAAATATGGCTTCATAACATATATATCCGCCGATGAGATGTCCCTGGTAGGGAAGAAGTTTTATGCCCTTTCCGGGGTCCATGTCCCCCATGGCAGAAACAAACCTTTTTGCAAATTTGAAAACTTTTTTCAAAGGGATGTATTCGCCGAAGGGAACGAGGTGAAGTTTGTCGTAGTAAAACTCCTCTCCGTCTTTGTTGATAAGGTAGATTCTGTTGTGATAAAGGATTTCTCCCTTTTCTCTGCTGTAGGCAGGGCTTCCAAAGATAAGAGCGGAAGAGGAATTGAGGACGAGGTCTTTCATTCGGTCCTTATACCTTCTATCGTTCTGATAGAAAAAAGGAACAGCAGTTTCAGGCCAGACAATTATTTCTGCCCCGTTTTTAATAGCTTCCTCCGAAAGGGAGATATACACGTTCATGGTTAAATCGGTGTATTCGGGGGACCACTTTATGTCCTGTTCAAAATTTCCCTGAATGAGTGAAACCCTCTTTTTTTCCGAATTCTTTATAAGCTCTTTCATGAAGGAGATTCTTTGAACCCCATAAATATAAGAAAAAATGGTTAGAGCGAATGTGATTAAAAAGGATGGGATGATGCGGAAAATAGCTTTGTGTTTAAGAAAGGCGCATATCTCATAAAGAAATTGAGCCCAGAGAAGGATGAGAAAAGATACGCCATAAACCCCTGTGATGTCTGCTATCTGAACCATCGGAAGGATTTTATAAAGGGAATAACCAGCAAGAGACCATGGAAAACCTGTAAAGACATGTCCCTTGAGATACTCAAGGGAAACCCATGATAAGGGTATAAGGATGAATTCAAAATTCGGAAATCTGAAATGAAAAATTTTTGAAATGAGCCCGAATAATCCCCAGTAGAAGGAAAGGTAAAGGCACAGGATAAAGTAAAGAGTTATGCTGAACGGATAGGACAGATTTCCATAAACTGTCATTGTGGGGACGAGCCAGTAGAGAAGTAGCAGATTGGCAGAAAGTCCTGAAAGAAAAGGGACAACAGGACCGCATTCAATTGAAAGTTGAATAAGGAGTGCTATGGAAAAGGGAAGAAGAAACCAGAGTTCAAACTTTGGGAAGCTCAACCCGTAGAAGATTCCGGATAAGACCGCAAGGAAAAGGTTTAAGGTCCTTCTTTTTCCGAAATAGAATAGTTTCAAATTTTCACCCCCTCTATGGATAGCATAATTCTTTTAAGTTTTAACCCTCCAGAAAAACCTCCAGGTCCCTTCTTTGAAATCACCCGGTGACATGGAACGATTAGGGGGGTTTCATTCAGTGAAAGGGCATTACCCACCGCCCTTGCTGCATGAGGAAACCCTATTTCCTTTCCCAATTCCTTATAGGTCAGAATTTTCCCCCACTTCACATTATCCTTCAGAAATCTGTAAACCTCTTTTCTGAAATGGGAGGATGGAAAGCGGACAGGATAAATTGAAAAATCGCAGAATTTTCCATGATTGAAATAGGACTTCATGGATTTGAGGAAATCCCTTAAAAGGGGTGTTCTTCTTTTCTCAAAATCTCCCTCAGGAAATGTTAGTTTTTCCCTCTGTGGGAGGAATACCTTGATGAGAACCCCATCTTCCTCAATTGCAGATATTTCCCCATAATCCGTCCTTTCAATCCAGTAGTATTTCATAGTCTTTATATTTTCACATCCCCAAAATTTCATCAAGAATTGGAACAGTTTAAATTTGTGGCTGGAATGGGAAGAGGGAAGTAAAAATTTTATTCAATTTTTTATGCAGCATACAGTTCTTCTATATGCCCGTATATCTCCGAGGCAATCCTGTCAATTTTTTTGTATTCCACCCTTTCACCCACTACTTTTACCAGTATTTCCTTTATCGCCATCTTAATTTTTGCTCTCAGGGTTTCTTTTTTGTTCCAGTCCACAATCTTTATATAATTTCCCAATCTCTTTACTACTTCTTTAGCCACTTGTTTTATTTCATTTTCGTTTTTAAAAACCTCCCCTTTTGATTTTAATAACATATCATAAAAAGCCAGTTCTTCTTCGGTTAAATCTAATTTCTTTCCTTCATCCTGTTGTTTTTTTATTTCTTTTGCAATTTCTACCAATTCATTAATAATATCTGCGGCAGTGATTAATTTTACATTGTATTTTTCAATTACCTCTTTGAGCATCTCATATAAGGATTTATATCTAAAGGGATTTTTTCTCATTCTCAATTTGATTTCATCATTTAACAACTTGATAAGTACATCGGCCGCATAATTTTTTTGCGGCATGTTTTTAAACCTGAGAAGAAATTCTTCATCAAGGATAGAAATATCAGGTTTTTCCTTCTGTATCAGGGAGAATATGTCCACAGGTTCTTCCGCCGAAATACTTTTTGAAATTAACTGATTGATTTCAAACTCTAACTCTCTTGATATTTCTTTTTTAGGAACAGTTGAATATTTGATTAGCATCTTTTTAATCATCTCAAAAAATCTTATGTCATCTTTTATTTTTATGGTTTCTGGATGGGGGCTGGCAAGGGCATAAATTTTTTTGAGAGCGAGATAATTTTTTATGAACTTTTTCTTTTGCTCGTCATCTTTTAGAGAATTATATGCGGAAACTGTAAGCTGAGAGAGTTCTTCGGGTTTGAGAAGCTTCCGGTTTTTATAGTCCAATCCGTAAAACATTGAAGAGACGATATCATATTTTTCCTTCAGCACATTTATAACTTGATTTATGTCTGTGAGCACTTCTTTTATAGTTTCAATTGTATATTTACTTAAGGACTTCCTTAAATCATCAGCAATCCCTATATAATCAACGATAAGTCCTGAGGGTTTGTCTTTGAATACCCTGTTTACCCTTGCAATTGCCTGAACAAGATTATGATTTTTCATTGGCTTATCAAAATACATTGTATGGAGACAAGGCACATCAAACCCTGTTAAAAGCATATCAACAACTATTACCATTTTCGGGTCTTTCTCTGGATTTTTAAAATTATTTAGAAGTTCTTCCGTTTCATTTTTATTTCTTATGTGGGGATAAAAATCTTCAGGGTCTTTTTGTTTGTTTCCTGACATTATTACTTCAATTGAAGGAGCATGGGGAATTTTTTTAATAGCATTGTAAAGCGCGACTGCCACCTTTCTTGATATCACTACGACCATTCCCTTACCTTCAAGTTCCTCAGTTCTTTTGTTGAAATGTTCAACAATATCTCTTGCTATTTTTTCAATTCTTTCTGAATTCAAAATCAATTTTTCAAGCCTTGCATATTTCCTTTTTAAATCTTCTCTTAATTCAGGCTCAAGGGATTCTGAAATCTCTTCAAATTCCTCATCAATAAATTCATTTGTTAAATGTAGTTCTACAAGCCTTGCTTCGTAATAGATTGGCACTATAACCTTATGCCTTAATGCTTTGTCCATTGAATAGACACTTAAGGGTTCTCCAAAAACAAGGTATGTATCCCTATCTTCAAGTTCAATTGGAGTTGCTGTAAACCCCATAAACGAAGCATTGGGAATTGCTTTTCTCAAATTCTGTGCAAGCTGTCTATACTGACTTCTATGGGCTTCATCAGCAATCACAATTATATTTTTTCTCTCTGTGAGTAATGGATATTCTTCTGATTTTAGTTTCCCAAACTTCTGGATTGTTGCAAATACTATTCCTCCAGGTGTCTTTTTTATTGTTTCCTGCAGTTCTTCTATATTTTCTACATGCTTTGCGAGAGGTATCTGGGAAAATAGACCATAAAGTTGCTCGTCAAGATTATTTCTATCTGTTATAAAGAGTAAAAGTGGATTTTCCAGTTCTTTTATTTTTAATACCTTTCTTGCGTAAAATAGCATTATCAGAGATTTTCCACTTCCCTGTGTATGCCATACAACGCCTATTCTTCTTTGTTCAGGGGTTTTTCCTTCCAGAATGCACTTAATAGTTCTTTCAACTGCTTTTTTAACCGTGTAAAACTGATGATAAGCAGCTATCTTTTTTTCATAATTTTCACCCACCTTTTCATAAAAGATAAAATCATTTATAAATTCTAACACATGTTCTTTTTTAAAAAGCCCCTTAATTAAAACTTCAAGAGATGTTAATTCCTTCCCGTTATGAAAATACCTGTAGTAATCATCGCGAATCTCTTCAACCTTAAGGTCATCATCACTTGAAATTCCTTCCCAAACAAAAAACCTTTCCCAATCACTTGTAGGCGAACCATATTTCGTCTCGTATCCATCAGAAGCAGCGATAATTTGGGAATAAATATAAAGTTGAGGAATATCTTTTATTTTTGCTTTGTGATCCAAAAAAGCCTTTTGTGCTGTTTCATTTGCATTTAAACTTTTGAGTTCAAAAACTGCTATAGGTAAACCATTTATAAATACGACAAGGTCAGGTTTTCTATACAGGTCTTTTTCAAATTGATATTCAACTTTAAACTGATTTGCGATAAGAAATTTGTTATTTTCTATGTTTTCAAAATCCAATATTTTTACAATTTTTGTTTTCTCTTCTTTTCCTTCCCTAAAAGTTAATTTTATTCCATTTGTTAAAAACTCATAAAAAATTTTCCCCTTCATGATAAAATCAGGGTGGTCAAACTCAATGACTTTTTTATAAACCTCTTCTGCAAGATTATCTGTGAGCCAGAGGTTTATTCGTTTAACCGCATTTATAAACCTTTTCTTTAAAACACAATGCCTGTATGACCCCCTTTCTCCGTTATCAGGTATAAGTTCAGAGCCATGAATGTAAGAATAACCAGCTTCCTTAAACCAGTTAATTGCAGGCTGTTCAACGAGGTAATCTTCGGTAAGGTATCCCATTATAAATTTCTCAGTCTTTTACTTTTTCCACTTTCAATGTTTCTTTGAGCCTCTTCCCCAGAGCACTCGCAAGCAATTTAGTTATATCAAAAATTTCAATCCCTATTACCTGTCCTTGTGCGTCGTATTCAATCCTGACATTTTCTGCAATTTCTTCAGAATCCACCGCAGCTCCTCCTTTCAACAGGAGATAAAGAACATCGTTTTCCTCATCAAAGGAAATTTTTATATTCTTATCCATCTTTTGCCCTCCTTATTTTTTATTTCTTTATCAATATTCTTCACTGGATAGGCTGTCACTATATAAATTTCATCTTTCCTTTTCGTAAAAATTACCACAAGATTTGTCTCCGTATCATCTATTTTAATCTTTCCCACTGCCACCATCGTTTTTGCAATTAAATCATAAAATAGATATTCATAACTTTCAAGAACCTTTTCTATCATTTTTATTTCAATTTTTCTTTCACGAAATTTAAATTGAGCATGCTTTGATAAAATTATTTTCATACATCTTCCACTCTTAATTTCCCGGATACAAGCAACGGCAAAAGTGTATCCCTGATTTTCCTGAGTGTCATTATTTGCTTTTGATTGAGGACGATTTTTTGAAAGAGGGGCTCAACAAGGGAGTGGTAGGATTGGAGGATGGGGGGAGGGGGAATTGGTAAAATGTAATCTTTTAAAGCGTTTATATCTGCTCTTTGCCTTCCAGATGTGCCACTCATACTATTTATAGCTATTTCTCTAAAATCAGCATTCTTTGCTAATAAATAAACAAATTCCTTTAGGTAGAGTTCTTTCGGATGCAAAACGAAAAATTCAGTGCTACCAAATCCCTTTTCTCTTTCTGAGATAAACCAAATAAAAGCAGTTTTCCCATGTTCTAACGAAGGAGTAATTCGAGCCATTAAAGTATCTCCTCCAAAGTATTTAATCCCAGAACCAGTAAATTTTTTAAAACTAAATTCACATACTAGTGAATTAATTTTTACATCTTTCATCTCTATGAACGGATAAATTTCTCCCTTTGTTAGGCTAACAGATGGATTATATTCAATCAATTTTGTAGTTTTATTAACCTCCCACCCCTTTGGTATCTCTTTGCCTAATTCTTCATTATACACAAACTCCCCATCCCTAAACGGCTCAAAATCAATGAACCAGCTTTTGAAAATTGCCATCGCTGTCTTTTCCAATATCTCATTCTGTTTTTTCTTTATTTCTATCAAATCATCAAAATAGGATAAGACAGTAGCAATTCTGGATTGTTCGGGGAGGGGAGGAAATACAATTAAAATGGTATCTTTAATCGATTTATTAATTCCACCTTGAGCACTTCCAGAAATTGAACTTTCAATCTGCTGTTGTCCTATCTCTGAAAATAAAAAATAATACAAAAATCTTGAGTTAGTTTTAAAGGTATTTGATTTAAGTATAAAAACATGTTCATTAACCATCGCTTTGCCTTCCGGAACTTCTTTGATATAAGATAATTTTCCTATAGTGGCTCCATCTTTTACTAATAAAATATCGCCTTGTTCTATTCTACCTTTCTTTAAATTTTTATAAAAATTTTCATCAAATCGTAAGCATTCAGTAAGTTCTAAACTTCCATCCCAATTGATATTTTCACCGCCAATACTTAAGATTCCATCTGGTGTGTGAGCTAAAACCCCACCTTTAGGTCTATTACCACTTTCTATACTTTTTAATAAATCCCCCAATTTCTTTACCTCCCACTCCCTCGGTATCTCCCCGCTCTCCGTTTCCTTAAATTCAGTTTCCCAGCGGAATTTCATATTGTTATCTCACCTATCCATCTTTTCTTTAAGATTTATATAAATTTGAGGGATTTCGCCATTTTGAATTTTCTGGAAATAAGAAGGTAAAAGCCTTAAAGACTTCTCTTTACTTAGCTTTTCATCGGGTTTTAACCCTAGCTTATCTCGTCCTAACATTCCTTCTAAATCTGGTTCTTGAATTAAGACATTATTAGTTCCTACTAACTTTTGCAACTCTGGAATTTCGTTTTTTGCATCAGCATCTAATAAAGCATAGGTATTAATATTGAAATGCTTTAAAATCCGAGCAATAGGTTCAATTGCAGTTTTACTTCCGCACTCAATAATTGATATATTCTTTAAATCTAAGTCTATTCCTAATTTTTCTAATGCTAATTGGCAAGCTACTTTATCTGAAAATCCTTCAACTAAAATAACTTTATCAGCGAAAAATACTTCATTGATATATTCATTAAATTTTGAAGCAATCTTAACTTCATCAACATCATCGAATTGAAGGAATATACCAGAATAGACTTTGGTTTCCTCTCTTTCTTTTCTTACAATATGAATGCTTCCAAAATTGTTAATCTCTATAAAAGATCTTTCATGGGTTGTATATATAACTTGTAAGCCACTGTCTGCTAACTCCTTTAATAATTTATAAAAATGACGGCAACCATGAGGATGAAGGTAAAGCTCTGGTTCTTCAATAGCGATAATTAAAGGTTTACGAACTATTTGAGCGTAGGCACGAGCGATCGCAATTGATAAAGCACTTTGAGTCCCTGCTCCCATATCTTCAGCATCATATTCTATATCGCCCTCTTTAAAATATGGCCGCAAATTTTTGATAACTTCCATAGTGTCCAAAAGAGAGAGTTTAAGAAAAATATCTAGCCCTGTTTGATTTTGAATGTGAGACCTTAAAGTATTTTCAAAAGGTTGAACAACTGAAGAAAGTTTTTCTCTATAACCATTTTCAAGCAATTCCTTGAATTCATCTTTTTTTTGTTGCTCAATTTTGGCATTTAAATGTTTCAACAATTTCCCATACAAGGTCCATTGAGAGGAACTTACCTGTTTAGAAGCTTGGCGATCAAGGGATAAATACATTAATGCAACTTCTTCTTTCATTCCTCTTGAAACTCTTATTAGTTTTCCAAGAGAGGAAGTAAGTTCATTCTCATTTTGATCAATAGCTACATATTCACAATCATTACCATCATAAGTTAATTTAAATCCATAAACTCTGCTATCACAATTTAACGGCTGGTCAAAACACACTTGAATTAGTATGGGGTTATCTTTTTTATATTTATAAAAATCCTTATCATCAAATGATTTTATGGTTGGATGTGTTTCACCAAGAATTAAATCTAATGCCTTCATAATATTTGATTTGCCAGCATTGTTTGGGCCTATAAAAGCATTAATTTTGCCAAGTTGTATTTCTAAATTTCTAATTGAACGAAAATTTTGTATCTTTATTTTCTTAATCACAATATCTCCCCGCTCTCCGTTTCCTTAAATTCAGTTTCCCAGCGGAATTTCATCCTCTACCTTTATAAATGTTTTGTGTCTCAATTATATTTTCCATCCCAAACTTTTAAATACCTCCTTAATTTTTTCAGTTAGTTCAAATTCTTTATTTAATAACTCCGTCATTTCCCTTGAATATCCTGCCATCTTTTCCTCAAACGGTATATCCTCTTCATCAAGTTTTATCCCTACATATCTTCCCGGAGTTAATACATAGCCATTTTTAGCAACTTCTTCTATAGTAGCAATTTTTGCAAATCCAATTTCGTTGATTTTTTCTTCAGGTTCTCCTTTCTCAAACATTCTAAACTTTTCAACAATCTTTGCAATATGTTCCTCAGTAAAAACATTCTGTCTTCTTGAAATTTGTTTAAACATCTTTTTAGCATAAATAAAAAGTATCTTTTCTTTCATATACTCGGGTTTTGATTTTCTTAAAAACCATAGAGAAGCAGGTAATGAAACAGTGTAAAACATCTTGGGTGGGGTTGCTATTATTCCATAAACTAAATCATCTTCAATAATTTTCCTTCTTATCTCTCCTTCCTGATTTCCCGCTGATAGAGCACCGTTCGCCATCACAAATCCCGCCTTTCCCTGCGGCGCAAGGTGATAGATGTAATGCTGTATCCAAACAAAGTTTGCATTGTTTTCTGGAGGAAGTCCATATTTAAACCTCGGGTCATTTGGTTTTACTCTTTCTCTACCCCATTCACTGTCATTAAAGGGTGGATTTGAAACAACATAATCTGCCCTCAAATCAAAGAATTTGTTATCGTGATATGAATCGCCCCATCTTATATCTCCTTCCGCATTTCTTATTGCCAGATTCATTTTGCAGACCTTCCAGACGAACTCCTTTGATTCCTGACCATAAATTGACAATTTTTCTTTTTCAATACCTTCTCTCTGCAGTTTTTCCAATGCTGAAACAAAAAAACCTCCGGAACCGCAGGCTGGGTCAAATATCCTTCCTTCTTTCACATCTAAAATTTCAACGATAAGTTTTGTCAGCGAACGCGGTGTATAGAATTCTCCTCCCCTTTTACCTTCTGCCTCAGTAAATTTCCCGAGAAAATATTCATAAATTCTTCCAAAAATATCCTTTCCGAAATGTTCCTCATCAAACTGGATACTTGAAAAAAGGTTTATGAGATATGCAAGGTCATAATGGTCAAGATTTACTTTAGAGTAAATTTTTGGGATAACATCTTTTAACTGCTTTGGATGTTCGTTCTCTAATGCTTCAATTGTTTTATCAATTATCTCTCCTATATTGGGCTGATTGGCATTTTTCTTTATATAATCCCATCTAACAGTTTCTGGAACATAAAGAATTCCGTTTGCCTGATAAAGGTCTCTATCTTCCGAGACCTGAAACCTGAATTTCTCCGGGAATTTTTCTGTCTCTTTTTTAATTATTTCTTTTCTTTTTTCTTCAAAAGCAAACGAGATATATCTCAAAAATATTAGCCCTAAAACAACATATTTATACTCGTGAACTTCTATCTTTTTTCTCAGCTTATCCGCTGCCCTCCAGAGTTTGTCCTCAAAATTTATATCCCTTTCTTTCATTTTTACTTACTAAATTGTAATTCCTTACAAAAGCCATGTCAACAGGGCATGGTGGATTAAGGGAGATGATAAATTGATTTCGTTTTGATATTTTTAATTATATGGGAATAAAGGAGAAAAAGGTTCTCGCAGATAAAAGGTGGTTCTGGTTTTTGAAGGATGGAACCTGTCTAAATCCGGAAATGCTGTTGCTTATGAAACCTCTGAGTTTTCAAGATTTGCTCTTTTTCTTCCATCAATGGAGGAGGGATATTGCACGGAGGATTAAATTCTGAACAAAGAGAGGAGCCTCTTTGCGCTTTCAGAACCAGAGATTCTTGTTATAAAAAGGTATAAAGTCCCGCCCGCAATTATTTCAAAGGAAAGGAAGAGTGCTATTTTAAGCTTACCTTGAACCTCGGGAAAAATAGCCTTTGAAAGGTAAAGGAATATTGCCATTATAACCCCTCCAGATAGATGTTTGAAAATTTCCTTTCCCTGGAAGATGGATTTCACTCCCCTTTTGACAAGTCCATTCCATAGAAGGAAAAAGTTTGCAAGGGATGAAAGGGATGTGGCGAGGGCAAGCCCGTTGTGTTCAAGAGCTGGAGAAAGAATGAAGCACAGAATTGCATTTACTATAAAGGTATAAAAGGCATAAACTGCAGGGGTTTTGAAGTCCTTTTGTGAGTAAAAGAACTGGTTCAAAATCCTTGAGAAGGCAACCGGGATAAGTCCAACGGTATATGCGATCAAAGCGGATGAGGTATGAAGAACATCAAGAGATGTGAACCTTCCCCATTTAAGAAAAAGCTCTATTGTCTCCCTTGAAAGTATGCAAAGACCAATGGAGGCGGGAAATGTGAGAAAAAAAGAAAGCTCAATTCCTTCCCTCAATGTGCTTTCTGCCTCTTCCTTTTTATTTTCTGCTATCAGATGCGAAAGTTCAGGAAGAATTACGCTTGTCACAGGGAAAATGAGGATCCCGAGAGGAAACTCAAGGAATCTGCTGGCATAATAAAGATAAGAAACACTTCCCTCTTTGAGAAGGGAGGAAAACATGGTTATGACAACGAGGTTTATCTGATAGATTCCTGCACTGAATACAGATATGGACATAAGTTTGGCAACCTCGGCAGAATACCTGTCCCTTATCCGGGTTGTGAATCCGGGATAAAATCCCTTGCTGAGCATAAATGGAATCTGAATCAAAATTTGTAATATCCCTCCAGCTATCACAGACCAGGCAACAGGAATTGCGGGTTCATGGGTTCTTGTTCCGAGAATAACAGCAAAGGCAATCATGGAAAGGTTGAGAAGAACCGGAGAAAATGCGGGCGATGAAAAATGTTTCAAACTGTTAAGAACCCCTGTAAAAACAGCAGCAGTGCTTATAAGAAATATGTATGGGAAGGTTATTGAAAGAAGCCGGGATGTAAGGAGGAATTTTTCACCTTTGAAACCGGGTGCAAAAATTTTTACCTGATAGTCTGAAGTTATGACACCAATTAGAGAAAAGGACGCAAGAATTAAAAAGAAAACGGTGAAAAAACTGGAGACAAATCTTTTAGCCCTTTCTTTTCCTTCCTTTGTTAATACGCTTACAAAAACAGGGACGAAAGAGCTTGTTAGGGCTCCCTCCGCAAAAAATCTTCTGAACATGTTTGGAATCCTGAAAGCTACATAGAATGCGTCAGCAGAAGCTCCTGAGCCAAGAACCCTTGCCATGACCATATCCCTTATCAAACCCGTGATCCTGCTCAAAAGGGTAAAAAAGCTCACAATTCCTGCAGAAAGGAGGTGTTCTCTTTTCATTCCATTACCCCCGCGGGTCCGTTTATAAATAGCCTTCTGAATTCCTTTTCGCCAATTTCTCCCATCAGTTTTTCCATATAATTTTTGAGTTCCTTGCTGAATCCGTAATCGTGTGCATCCGTTCCTATGCAATCTGCTAATCCTTCTTTCAGCAGAGTCAGGGCATTTCTTCTTACTTCATCTCCATATAACCCAAATACACTTCCTATGTTCACCTGTATTTTGTATCCGAATTCCTTCATCTTTTTTATTCTTTCAAGCGGCTGATTTCTTTCTGGATGCGCTATTACTGGAAAATAGTTTTTTGAAAGGCATTTTTCCATAAAAATTTTTAAAGCCTGATCCACAAATGGGACCCACATCTCAACGAGGAAAAACCTTGAATCGGGGGTTAGCGTTATTATTTCTTCCTTTTCAATTATCCGGAAAATACCCGGCTCAAGGAGGTATTCACAGGAGATATAAAACTTAATGGGAATCTTTTCTATTTCTGATTGAAAATTCTCAACGGAAAGAGATAGAGAATTTTTCCTTTCTTCCTGAAAGGATGGATTTATATGGGGAGTGAAAATTATTTTTTCAAATCCGTATTCCACGAATCTTTCAAGGGCGAGAAGCGTTTCTTTTATTTCCTCTGGACCATCATCAACAGGAGGAAAAAGGTGGTTGTGAATGTCTATATATCCCTTATTACTCAAACTCTTTTAAGATATTCGTCGCTATCACAATCTTCTGTATCTCCGAAGTTCCCTCGTATATTTCTGTTATCTTTGCATCCCTGAAATGCCTTTCAACAGCGTTGTCAGTGATGTATCCGTAGCCACCGAATATCTGAATAGCTTTTGTTGTGACCCACATTGCTGTTTCTGAAGCAAACAGTTTAGCCATCGCAGCTTCCTTTGTGAATTTCATCTTTTTATCCTTAAGATAAGCAGCTCTCAATATAAGAAGCCTCGCAGCATCAATCCTCGTTCCCATCTCTGCTATCATCTCCTGAACAAGCTCAAACTCACATATATTCTGCCCGAAAGCCTTCCTTTCCTTTGAGTATTTTACGGCTTCCTCAAAGGCAGCTCTTGCTATTCCCAGTGCTTGAGAGGCAATTCCTATCCTTCCTCCATCAAGTGTGGTCATTGCTACTTTGAAACCCTCACCAACCTGTCCGAGGAGATTTTCTTCCGGAACTCTAACTCCATCAAGGATAATCTGTGCAGTGCCCGAACCTCTTATTCCCAATTTTTTCTCAACCTTTGAAATTATGTAACCCTTCATATCCCTCTCAAGAATAAATGCACATATTCCTTTGTGTCTGAGATTTCTATCAATTGTTGCAAACACAATGGCAATATCTGCCTGTGGACCATTGGTGACGAAATTCTTCGTCCCCTCCAGGATGTATTCGTTCCCTTCCTTTCTGGCTGTGGTCCTCAGTCCTGCTGCATCGCTTCCGCAATCGGGTTCTGAAAGACAGAAACAGCCGAGCAATTCACCTTTAGCAAGCGGAACAAGATACTTCATTTTCTGTTCTTCTGTTCCGTATCTCATCAGGGGGTCACAGACGAGAGAATTGTTCACACTCATTATCACTCCCGTTGAGGCACAGGCAGCTGATATTTCTTCCATGGCAAGGACATAAGAGATGGTATCAAATCCTGCCCCCCCGTATTTTTCAGGGACCATCATTCCCATAAAACCCATTTCAGCAAGTTTTTTTATTATTTCTTTTGGAAAATACTCCTCCTCGTCTATTTTTCTCGCGAGGGGAAGTATTTCCTTTTTTGCAAACTCTCTGGCTGTTCTTTGAACCTCTTTTTGCTCCTCTGTCAGTTCAAACTTCATCTTTCTTCCTCCTTCTTATTTTTTTCCAGATGGTTTCTTTTCTTTCTTCAGGATAGAGGTAGTAGTAATAATATCTTGTTCCTCTGGTTGGAACTTTGTTCATGATGCAGCCCAGGAGGTTCACTTTCACATTTTTGAGAAGCTTTATAGCCTTTGTCAGATGGGAACGGGATGTTTGATATGGAGTGATAACGAGAAGAACTCCATCCACTATTTTTGACAGGATGAGTGTATCCACTACAGAAAGAAGAGGAGGTGTATCAATAAAAATATAAGAATAGGAATTTTTTAATTGAGAAATTATTTCTGCTGGCTTTTTGGATTCAAGGAGGGAGGTGGTAAATGAATTGTGTGTCCCTGCGGGCATTATTTTTAAATTTTTCTTTAACTCATAAATTCCCTCTTCAACCGATAAACCCGCCAGGACATCAATAAATCCCTGGTTTTTCTCAAGGTTCATAATTTTGCTCAGGTCTCTTTTTTTGAAATCACCATCTATAATCAGAACATCTTCGGTCCCTTCCGAAATCACATCACCCAGGAGCCGGAGAACCGTGGTTTTTCCTTCTTTTGGAAGAGGACTTGTGATGATAAAGGTTTTGAGGTTTTCAGAGAGGGGAGAGTAGAATAGTGTAGTTTTTAATATTCTTCCTGCTTCTTTGAGATATCTTTCCACATTTATTTCTATTTCATTTGAATTCCTATTATTTCTTACTTCGGGGAGAACCCCGAACACCGGAATCTTATAAGAGGTTTCTATCTCTTCTGGCGAATTTATTGTATCGCTGAAATAATATATCAAGAAGGAAATCATAAAACCGAACAGAAATCCTGAGAATACAGAAAAAAGGAGGATCTTCTTTTTGTTTGGAAAAACCGGAGAGCTCGGGGGTATTGCCCTGTCTATAATTTTTATATTGCCCACAGAAGCAGCCTTTGCGATTCTTACCTCTTCGTATTTGGTTAGCAAGAATGTATATATGTCCTCATTCACTTTCAGGTTTCTCGCAAGCCTCAAGAGGTTTCTCTCAACTTCAGGATAATTTTTAATCTCTCCTTCATATTTATCAATAAATTCTTCAATCCCCTTCTTTCTTGATGTTAGGGCCTTCTCCTTTTCTTTCAAAATTTCCTTTATCTTTTCTATTAATTCCTCTCTTTCTGCTGAAACTTCTACCACTTCGGGGTGGTTCTCAGTAAATCTTTGGAGAAGGGAGTATCTTTTTATGTCAAGTTCAGCGAGCTTTGATACGAGTGATTGGAGCACAGGGTCACCAAAGGATGAGGAAAGTATTTTTGAAGGTTCCCTGTCAATATCCTGAATTGCCCTTCTCACCTGAAAGAGCTCAATTTCTATTGCGGTCTTTTCCTTTTCCAGTTCGGAGAGTTTTTCTATAATTCCCTCAGCTTCTTTGCTTATTTCAGCAATTCCATGGGTTTTTCTAAAAGCATCCATCTTTTCCTCTGCTTCCTTGAGCTGGTCTTTGACTTTATCAAGCTGGGAGGATATGAAATCCATCGTTTGTGAGATGTCTTCGGTCCATTTTTCTTTGTTAAACTCTATATAGACCTCTGATATCATATTTGCGATTTCCGCAGATTTTACGGGGTCTGTCCATGAAAAGGATACCTTTATGAGGTTTGTCGCTTCCCCTATTTTTTCGGTCTTTATTCCGTTTTTTATTTTATTTACCACATCTTCAAAGGAATTTTTATAAACCAAAGCCTCCCCTTCCCCTTTACAATAAACAAATTCAATTAGAAATTCCTCATTACTTAGTCTCGTTCCATTTGCAAAGGCAGAATACTCTGTGCAGTTGTTTTTTACTACAAGTTTTATAGGCACTCCGAGGAACTTTTTATCAACCTGGAGTTTTTTTATCTTAAAACCCAAATTCCCTTTTATTTCCTTTACATTCACATCAAGCATGCTTATTTTCGCAACTCTCTCGGCAATACTCCTTGACTTTATTATCTCCATTTCCGTATCTACCCTGGAGGGTCTTCCGTAGAGAAATAGGTCTTCAAGAAAGGTCCTTCTGTTGATTGGTTCTTCAACCTGCACAATTGTGAAGGCAGTATATACAGGAGGCTTTAAAAAAGAGTAGAGTAGTCCAACGAGTGCGAAAACTATTACAGAAGCGGCTATTATGTGCCATTTTATAAGAACTATGTTAAAAATCTCCTTGAAAAAGGTTCTTTCTTCCATTATTCCCTTCTCATTATGTCTCTTATGAGGTATGTCTTCCACATTATATCAAGCGGGGTCATTATGAGGAGGTCTATTGTGGGTTTTATGAGTTCAAGAGTCTCATTCCAGTCTGCAATTCCGGATTTTGAAACGACGATTATATCTCCGGGTTCCACATACACACCTGCAAGTTTTAAAATGTCTTCCTTTTTTCCTTTCATCCCCTTTCCCATATTTATCATATAAAATTCAAGGTTAAAGGGTGCACCCTTAACGAGGATTATACTGTTTCCTGCAGTTTTCTTTATGCCACCCGCGAGGGTTAAGACCTTTAGAAGGGAGATTTTATCCTCTTCAGAAGTTATTGGTCCGGGATTTCCAACTTCTCCTACCACATATACAGCCTGGCTTTTCATATTTGGAATATAAATGATATCTCCATCTTCCACATAGACATTCCTTTCTATCTCTCCTTTTTTGAGAATAGCATAGAGGTTTATGGGATATGCCTTTCCCTTTCTTATCAAATAGGCACATCCTAAATAGGCAGATTCAGTGGGTCCTCCTGCTACTGCCAGAACTTCAAGAAGGGTTGCCTCTCTCGTAATTGGAATTGCTCCAGGAGATTTCACCTCACCGAGGACATAGACAAATCTTGAACCGTATGTCTTTATTGTCACATCTATTGAAGGCTTTTTCAGGTATTTTGAATATTCCTTTATGAGGAGAGACTTTATCTCCTCGGTTCCCATTCCCTTAACATCCACCTCACCAAGAATTGGCAGGACTATGGTGTTATTTCTTGATACCGTTACCTCAGCAGATAGTTCCGGCTGATTCCAGATAGAGATTTTTAGAACATCTCCTGGACCAACTGCATACCCTTTAGAAGCAGGTCTCAATTCTCCTATTTCAAGCTCAAGCGATGGTTGAACACTCACAGATTCCTTTGGAATTTTGACAACAGAAGGGAGAATCTCCCTTTGAGCACAGGAGAGTAGAAGAAATACAATTGGAATAAGCTTCTTCATATCCTTCTTTATATCACAAAGAATTTTTTAAAAAAACACATGAGGGCAAGGAATAAGGGATTCCAGAGCGGATAGCTTTCTCACATAAGGTTCAACCCAAAAATCATCCCCGATTGTTGAATAATTTTGAATTATTAATAAAATTCTTTTTCCAAATAAATTATTTAAAAGGAGATTAAAAATGGGTGAAAAAAGGTATGGACGGATAAAGCAGGTTATGGGTCCTGTTGTTGATGTGGAGTTTGAAGAAGGAGAGTTGCCAGCCATATATAATGCTTTAAAAACAACCAATCCTTTTATCTCTGATAAGGAATGGAATCTAACTCTTGAGGTTATGCAACACCTTGGAGATAAAGTGGTGCGAACGATAGCAATGGATACGACCGATGGATTGGTTCGTGGGATGAAAGTTATTGATACAGGAGAACCTATAAAGGTCCCGGTGGGAAGGGAGACGCTCGGAAGGATAATGAATGTGGTGGGAGACCCCATTGATGAGGGTCCTCCAATAATAACAAAAGAAAGATGGCCCATCCACAGACCTCCGCCGTCCCTTACTGAACAGAGCACAAAAATAGAAATCCTTGAAACAGGAATAAAGGTGATAGACCTCCTTGAACCATATCCAAAAGGTGGAAAGGTTGGACTTTTCGGAGGAGCGGGTGTTGGAAAGACGGTTATAATCATGGAACTTATTCACAACATTGCAGTGCATCACGGTGGATTTTCTGTATTCGGTGGAGTTGGTGAAAGGACGAGGGAAGGGAATGACCTCTGGCTTGAGATGAAGGAATCCGGGGTTTTAAGTAAGGCAGCCCTTGTCTATGGGCAGATGAACGAACCACCTGGAGCGAGAGCAAGGGTTGGGCTCACTGCCCTTACAGTCGCTGAATACTTCAGGGATGTAGAAGGACAGGATGTTCTTTTGTTTATAGATAACATATTCAGATTTGTTCAGGCAAACTCGGAGGTTTCTGCACTTCTTGGAAGGATTCCATCTGCGGTTGGATATCAGCCAACCCTTTCCACTGACCTTGGAGAACTTGAGGAGAGAATTACAAGCACTATAAGGGGTTCAATTACATCTGTCCAGGCCATATATGTTCCTGCCGACGATTTAACGGACCCTGCGCCCGCAACCACATTCAGCCATCTTGATGCCACAACCGTTCTTTCAAGACAGCTTGCTGAATTGGGAATATATCCTGCGGTTGACCCCCTTGATTCAACCTCAAGAATCCTTGACCCTGCAATTGTTGGGGAGGAGCATTATTATGTTGCGAGGGAGGTTCAGAGGATTCTTCAGAGATACAAAGACCTTCAGGACATAATTGCAATCCTCGGTATGGAAGAATTATCTGAGGAAGACAAGGTAATTGTTGCGAGGGCAAGAAAGATTCAGAGGTTTCTATCACAGCCGTTCTTCGTTGCCGAGCAGTTCACTGGGACGAAAGGGAGATATGTTCCCCTTGAAGAAACAATAAAGGGCTTTAAGGGGATAATTGAGGGAAAATATGATGACCTTCCTGAACAGGCGTTCTACATGGTAGGGACCATTGATGAAGCAGTTGAGAAAGCCAAGAAACTCCTTGAGGGGCTATGAAGTTAAAATTTCAATTGTTTTCAACCGACGGCACTTATTTTGAAAAATCTGTTGAGAAGGTGATAGTCAAAACATCAAATGGTGAGATATGCATACTTCCAAACCATGCGAAATACCTTTCAGACCTTATAGAAGGGAAAATAAAAGTTGATGGGACTACAATTTACACAGATTCTGGATTTGTTTCTGTGAAGGATAATGAAGTCAAAGTATTCGTGGGAATGGCATATAGCCTTGATGAACTCAAAATTTCTGATATTGATGAAAAGATAAATGAACTCCTCTCCATTCCTGATGAAAAAAAGACCCCCTATATAAAAAAGAAGCTTGAATTTCTTAAGAGATTGAAAGAGAAGATTTAGTCTTTTTACGCATTTTCAATTATTCTGTCAACGAGCCTTCTGTGAGCATCACAACCAACAAGGCTTATCTCATAATCTACAGGTTTGACCTTTGATTTCAAACTCCTGACCCTTATGAGGCTTTCAAGGAATTTTTCCGATTTGAGTTCTCCATTTTCCATAGCCCTTGTGATGGCTTCGTAACATCTTTCCTGAACCTCCATGTCTCTCGAAATTATCACTGCGTCTGTCCCAGCTTTTAATGAGAGCACACAGGCTTCCTCGGGCTTAAAGTGTTTTTTTATAGCATCCATCAGGATATCGTCGGAAAGCACAAAACCGTCAAAACCAAGCTTCCCTTTAAGATAACCTGATACTATCTTGTAGGATAAAGAAGCCGGATGTGACCCGTCCATTCCCGGATAAAGTATATGGGCTACCATTATTGAGATAACACCGTTTTTTATAGCATGGATAAATGGTCTCATATCAGAAAGTAAAAGTTCCTTTTCAGATTTTGAGATTTTTGGAAGGGATGAATGAGAATCCACAGATGTTGCTCCATGCCCGGGAAAATGCTTACCGCAAGCTGCGAGATGATGGTCTTGCATTCCTGCTATGAAGGAGAGACTCACTTCTTCTACAATAGTTACATTTGAGCTGTATGCCCTTTCCTTCATATAGCTTTTTTCATATCCTATATCAAGGACAGGAGCCAGGTTCATATTTACTCCAACTGCTTTCAATTCAGTAGCAATCATCTTGCCAAGTTCGTATATAACCCGAACATCCCTCGTCTTCTCAAAGAATTTTCCCACTGTTTCTGCTGAAGGAATTTTTGTAAAGCCCTTTTTCAACCTCTGCACTTTTCCTCCCTCCTGGTCAACCGCGATGAGAAGGTTCTGGTCAACTGCCTTTTTTATATCTGTAAGAATCTTTTTTAATTCTTTAGGATTTTCATAGCCATCCCCATAAAGAACTATTCCAGAGGGTCTGATTTTCTTTAGAAAACTCAGAGTAGATTTGTTGAAGTTGTTTGTGTCAACACCTAAAAAGATGAAAATTCCACTTCCGTAAAGTTTTTCCATTTTCCCAAAAAGTAAAGTTTAACTTATTATACCATCTTTTCTATCTCTTTCATTATTTCTTCAACTTTTTTTATAATCTCAGAAAGCCTTATTCCTCCTTCTGCAATTTTGTTGGCAACTTCTTTTATTTCCTCAAGAGCCCTTGCCATCTGTGCGGATGAACTAACCTGCCCCGCGGTTGCCTCCTTTATATCAATGGAAATTTTATAAACCTCATTTGCCTTCTCCTTCAAAAGAGAAAAAACCTCTTTTATCCTCTGGACCCTTTCTGAAAGGGCTTCAAAGGACTTCACCCCCTCCTCCGTTATCATCACTGTATTTGTAATTGAAGAAAGGATTTCCTCAACGAGCTTCCTCACATTTTCTGTGGCTTCCCTCGTCCTCAGTGATAAATTCCTTATCTCTCCCGCAACAACCCCGAATCTTCTTCCTGCCTCTCCTGCTCCCACCGCTTCTATTGACGCATTTACAGCGAGGAGCCTGGTCTGGTCAGATATATCCTCTATGAGTGTGTTTATATTTCCTATCCTCTGTGATAGTTCTGAGAGCTGAACTATTCTCTTTGCCATATCGTTAACCTTTTCCTTTACAGAAAATATCTCTCCTATAACCTCATCAACTGCTTTCTCACTCTCTTCAGCAGAAAGGCTTCCTTCCCTTGAAAGGTTTTCCGAAACCCTGGTCATCTCTCCAATCTGGGCAGCAGAACTTGCTATCTCCTCGCTGTTTCCAGCAAGTTCTGTAATGGAAGCAGCCTGTTCAGATGTTCCGGTTTGAAGCTCTACAACTGTCTTTACTGCATCTTTTACTGCTGTATTAAGAACCTCTGTTCCTCTTCTTAAAGGAATAATAACTGAAGACTTTATCATCAGGTATCCACCAATGATAAGAAGGATGAAAAGAATGGATATGAAAAGCGTGGTCCTTCCGAAGGCGGAATATATCTTTTGATAGGCTCTTTCAAGCAAAAGAATGGTAAAAACCCTTCCGAGCGTAACCCCTTCCGAATTTACCTCTGAAGTTCCTATTATTACCTCACCCCCTTTCGTATGAACCGCTTTTCCTTTCTTATCAACAAGGTTATAGAAGTCATCCTCACTATGGCAGGAGAGGCATTTTGTATTGAAGACATTTACGACTATTCCGTTGCCATCTTTGTTTTTTACAGCCACAACTGCCAGATCTTTTGAAGATGAAAACGGCTGAATGTCAGTTTTTATGCTTATTACATCTCCAAGCAAAATGGATGGGGCAACAAAAGAAGCCATATAGGAAGAAAGGTTGTTCGCCTCCTCAATTTTTTCGTTTATCGCGTTTCTCTTCAAAATTATCCATTCAATAAAAAGGACGAAGAGATAGAAAATCAAAATAGAGAGAGAAAAATATAAAATAATTCTCTGGCTTACCTTTATTCTTTCAATATACTTTCCAATCTTCATATATTCATAATAACAGAAAGAAAATGGATTTTCAAAGGTCTGCTTTAAAGCAGTCCAAATTTTTCTAAAATCTCAGCGACTTCAGGGTTCTTTTTTCCAAGCTCTCTGAAGGCATTGAGCAATTCTTTCAGTTTTCCGCTCCTTTCTATCTCTTCAACCGCTTCAGATTTTGCCCTTCTTATAATTGTCCTCCTGTCCCAGAAAGCAAATCCAATGGTGACAGCGACAATCCCTACAAATATTCCGGAAAGTATCCATAGAAAAGATATCATCTGTTCAAATCTTTTGTCTATTTGTTCAAATCTTTTATCTATTTGTTCAAATCTCTTGTCTATCTCTTCAAACCTTCTGTCAACATAATTTCTAAATTCCTCAAACCTTTTATCTATCTGTTCAAACCTTTTGTCAACTGAATCCTTGAATTCCTTCATAGTTGCTTCAAGTCTTATGAGCCTTTCCCTGTCCTCTTGAGTAAATGAAACCTCTTTCGCCTGCAAATCAAAAGAAATAACAAAAAGAATAAACACATACTTTTTCATCCTTTCACCTCTTTTTTATTTTATCATCTGTTTAAAAATTGTTCAATATGTAATCACCTGTCCTCATTGAGAATGCCATAATTCCTTCCATGGGATTTACCCCGAGGGAAGTAGGGAATAAACTTGCATCTGCAACGAAGAGGTTTTTAAAACCATGCACCTCTCCGAATTTCCCCGTCACCCCCCTTGATGGAGATGAGGACATTCTCATTGTCCCCATTGGATGAAATGCCATGGATTCAATATAAGATGGCTTAACCTTCAGATTTTTGAATGCATTGAAGGAATTCTTATCTATCTCTGGCATCGCATATATTCCCGTGAATACCCTCTTTGCACCTGCTGAAAAGTATATCTCCGCAAGTATCTCAACAGCTCTCTTCAATCTCATCGTGTCAAAACTGTTCAGATGGTAAAAAATCAATGCCCTGTAGCCCCTTGCTCTTACCATTCCAGAAGATGTTTCTGATACCATTGCCCCAAAGGTGGACATGTATCTGTATCTTTCCATCAAAGCCTTGTGTTTAAGTCCTATATAAGGCAGACTGATTGAAAACATATCAGGTGGGACAAATGCTCCTTCAAAAATTATTCCCTCATTCTCAAGAAATTCATCTATGAATAATCCCTGAGGAACCCCTATCCATCCGTTAATCTCCCTTTCAAATTCTGCAGCCACCCTTATGGCGGGATGGATTTTTAGGCTCTTTCCGATAAGACCGCTTTTTGATTTTATACCACTTCTAATGAATAGAACTGGCGTGTAGATAGCACCGCATGAAATAACGATAATTCTTCCATAGAAAAAGCATTTGTGTAGCGGATGACCATCTTCGTCAAGCATAGTTCCTTCAATCCCCATAGCCCTCTCCTCTTTGAAGATAATTCTTTCTGCTCTTGTTCCTGTAAACAGGTCTGCTCCTGCCTCTATTGCATCTGGGATATATGTTATGTGCATTGCCTGTTTCGCATCCTTCGGACAGCCGAATGCACACCTTCCACATCCCTCGCAACCCTTAACATTCCTTTTCAGGGGGTGTGATTTTATACCAAGAGCCTGAGCACCTTTTCTCACAACCTTTGCATTTTCACCAAGAACCTCCTCTGAAACAGGCTGAACAGAAATCCTCTTTTCAATTTCATCATAAAATTTTTCCAGTTGTTGCTTATCTATTTCAAGCCCCTCTTCCGAATTCCACTTATCTATCACCCTTTCGGGGATGCGAAAACATGTTCCGGAATTTATTACCGTTGTCCCTCCCACACATCTTCCAAGAGGAACAGCAATGGGCGGTTTTCCAGGAAGGGAAAGGGCAATGGTTGAACCCACATCCCTGTATATTCTTTTTATTGCGAAGAAATAATCATCCCTGTAATCCTTTAATGTAAAATGCCTTCCTTCCTCAAGAATTGCAACCCTTTTACCTCCCTTTGCAAGGACATACGAAATGACAGCCCCTCCAGCACCGGAGCCAACAACTATCACATCGTAAAACCCATCTATCCCTGTTCTGAAATCTTCGGGTTTATAGATACTTCCTCTACCCATTGCACTTAAACCTGAAACCAATTTTTTCCTGCACAATTTTGCGATTGTAATAGGTGAGCATGATAAATCCTTTAAGAGCAATTACAATCTGCCTCTTCAGCGGAATTTTGCTTTTCTCCCATTTCTCCAGAAGCTCCTGCCTCTCTTTTTCTGAAAGGGATGAAAATTTCTTAAACTTCGTAAAAACAGGTGCATACTCAACAAGTTTTAAAAAGAGTTTTATAGCCCTCCTTATATCCCTGTGCGCATAACTGAAAAATCTATCAACTTCAAAATCAAGGACAAGGTCTTCAAATCTGTAAGGGGGATTTCCTCCCTCAGGAATCATTGCATTTCCTATCGCATTTATAAGCTCAGCCTCTTTGATGCTGAATACCTTCAAACTGCTCATGCTTTAAATCTACGACTGAATTTTTGATTTTCAAGGATTTTTTAAAACCTCAAGTTGATAAAATAGGCGAGAGACTATGGAATTGAAAAGGAGCCAGTTTTCTTCTTTGAATTTTAAATATCCCTTATCTATTTCCAGACCAAGAGAAGCTGCTTCTTTAAGGAAATCCTTCGTCTTTTCCATCCCGAGAAAATCCTCAATAGAAGATATTTTAACCCCTCTTGATGTCCTCAGACCGAGCATGAGAATCTCCTTTATCTCATTTTCGGGTGTTATCTCCTCAATCTCCTCAAAGGGGAAAAGCCCTTTTTTGATAGACTCCGTATAACTTTTCATACTGACAAAATTCCTTGTTCTCACAGGATTTTTTCCAAAGAATTTAGAAGGAAGATGGGATGCGGAAGATATTCCACATCCTGCGTAGAAGCCATTATTCCAGTAATTGAAGTTGTGAATGCACTCATGTCCGGGAATGGCGAAGTTTGATATTTCATAATGATTGAACCCCTTTTCTTTCATGAACTGGCAAAGGAGAAGAAACATTTCAGCCACTTTTTCTTCATCCACATCCTTCATCAATTTTTTCATTTCTGTTTTTTCAGATGGCTGAAGGATGTAAGCAGAGAGATGTTGAGGGGAAAAATCCATTGCAGAATTCAGGTCATAAATAAAGTCTTCAATATTTTGACCAGGAATGCCGTAAATCAGGTCAATGGATAGAGAAAATGGATATTTTTTGACCATTTCAAGAGCCCTTTTTGCATCTGCTGAAGAGTGAACCCTTCCTAAAATTTTCAGAAATTCGTCCTTAAAAGACTGGATGCCAATACTTATTCTGTGGACACCAGAAAAATGAAGGGATTTTAAAAGGTCTTCATTTATGGATTCAGGATTTCCCTCTACAGTGATTTCCACTGTATTAGACGAATTCCACTCATTTATTATTCTTTCAATCCAGGACGGTTTCAAAATAGAAGGTGTTCCTCCGCCCACATATACTGTCTTTATCTCTTTTGCATCTATCCATTCCTTCCATATCATAAATTCCCTCATAAGAATCTCTACATAATCATCAATCTCACTTTCCGAAACAGGAACACGGGAATAAAAATCGCAGTATGAACATTTTTTTCTACAAAATGGAATATGGATGTATACAGAGTTCAACCTGTAGTTTTCAAATTTTGTTGAATCGCCATTCATTTTTTTTATTATATAAAAAAATTCAGGAGGTGAAAAGATGGCTTATGAAGTTGACATGAGAGACATACATTTTACCCTCTTTGAGCAGATGAAAGTAAAAGAGAAAATACTCTCACTTCCAGCCCACTCAGGATTTTCAGAGGAAGATTTGAAGATGATTCTTGAGGAGGCGAGGAAACTGGCTGTTGAGAAGATTGCTCCGATAAACAAGATAGGAGATACAAAAGGATGTAGATATGAAAATGGCACCGTGAAGGTTCCAGAGGAATTTCACGAAGCCTATAAACTCTACAGAGAAGGTGGATGGGTTGGAGCATTTGCAAGTCCAGAGTATGGAGGCGGAGGACTTCCGCCCGTTCTCGCTCCAGCAGTTGGAGAGATATTCATTGGAGCATGCTGTGCACTTACGACCTATCCCGGATTAACAAGTGGTGCAGCGAGGCTTATTGAAAGGTTCGGGACAGAGCAGATGAAGAAAATCTACCTCAAAAAGATGTATGAGGGAATATGGGCTGGGACAATGGTTCTCACAGAGCCTCAGGCAGGTTCCGCAGTAGGAGATATAAAGACTATAGCAAGAAAGGCTGGAGACCATTACCTTCTTGAAGGGACAAAGATATTCATAACAGGTGGAGACCAGGACCTTACAGAAAACATAATTCACCTCGTCCTTGCGAGGACTGAGGGGGCGCCAAAAGGGATAAAGGGGTTGAGCCTGTTTCTTGTTCCAAAGTTTCTTGTAGATGATAACGGAAATATAAAGGAAAGAAACGATGTCCACTGCACAAGGATTGAGGAGAAAATGGGACTTCATGGCTCTGCTACCTGTCAGTTGAGTTTCGGAGATAATGGAAAATGCGTTGGATACATAATAGGAAAGGAGGGGGAAGGTATTCAGATAATGTTTCACCTTATGAATGAAGCGAGGCTTGGGGTTGGAATCCAGTCCCTTGCAGAAGCAGCAGCTGCTTACCTTGAAGCCCTCAATTACGCAAAGGAGAGAATTCAGGGCGTTGAAGTTACGCAGATGAAGAATGTTGATGCTCCAAGGGTTCCGATAATAAGACATCCTGATGTGAAGAGGATGCTCATGATAATGAAAGCCTATGTAGAAGGAATGAGGGCACTCTTATACTATACTGGACTCCATGCAAATCTTGCTCTCTCTTCTCCCGACGGTGAAGTGGTTGAAAGGTCAAAGGGATTAGTAGACCTTCTTACTCCAGTATGTAAGGCATATTGTTCTGATACCGCTTTTGAAGTTACAAGGCTTGCCATTCAGGTTCACGGAGGGTATGGATACACAAAGGATTATATGGTTGAACAGTACATGAGGGATGTAAAAGTAAATTCCATATATGAAGGCACAAACGGAATCCAGGCACTTGACCTCCTCGGAAGGAAGGTTGCTATGAAGGGAGGAATTCTCTTTATGAACTTCATTCAGGAAATGAACTCGGACCTCGAAAGGAAAAAAGAGACCAGTAGTCCCCTTCTTTCAGAACTTCTCAAGGAGGTGGAGAGAGCGAAAGACGCCCTTGCCGATGTGACGATGTTCCTCGGAAGTGCTGGAATGAGCGGAGATGTGTTTTATCCGGTTCTAAACGCTACCCCCTATCTCCAGTGCTTTGGAGATGTAGTTCTGGGCTGGCTTCTTCTTGATCAAGCCTATGTGGCAGAATCTGCGTTGAAGAAATTGACCTCTGATGAAGGTGAAAAATTAAGAGAAAAGGCTAAGGAGGATTTGAACATAAGGTTCTATTACAACAAGATAAAGACAGCGGAATTTTTCATAAAGGACCTCATGCAGAGAGCATTCTCAACAATCTCTGCTATAAAATCCAATTGCAGGGCTGTCCTGGAGGCTGAACTGGAATAAGGGTTTTCTCTGAAGTCAAAAATTTTAGTGCTTAAAATGTCTTATGCCTGTAAACACCATGGCGATTTTTCTTTCATCTGCAGCCTTTATTACCTCTTCATCCCTTACAGAGCCACCGGGTTGAATTATTGCCTTAACTCCTGCGTCCGCAAGGACATCCACTCCGTCCCTGAATGGGAAGAAGGCATCTGAGGCAGCTACACTTCCTTCCAGTGGAAGAAGAGCCTTCATAACTGCTATCTTTGCTGAATCAACCCTTGACATCTGTCCTGCACCAACCCCTATAAGCTGTGTTCCCTTTGCTATGACAATGGCGTTTGATTTCACATACTTACACACCTTCCAGGCAAAAAGAAGCGATTCCATCTGCGCTTTCGTCGGTTTTATCTTTGTAACAACCTTGAGAGATTTTTTGTCGTAATCAACTCTGTCAGTATCTTGAATGAGAAATCCTCCCGGCACACTTCTTAATTCCTCTTTGTAATTTTTCAATTCCTTGAAATTCACCCTTACGAGTCTGAGGTTCTTTTTTGCAGTGAGAATTGATAGAGCCTTCCTGTCAAATTCAGGAGCTATTATAACTTCAAGGAATGTCTCTGATAGAAGTTTTGCAGTTTCCTCATCAACCTTCCTGTTCAATCCGACAATTCCTCCGAAGGCTGAAACAGGGTCTGTTTGTCTTGCATTTTTATAAGCCTCTGAGAGGGTTTTTGCAGATGCCACCCCGCAGGGATTTGTGTGCTTAATGATCACTGCTGTTGGTTTTTCAAATTCCGATACGAGAAGGGCAGCAGAATACATATCAATTATGTTGTTGTAGGAAAGTTCTTTTCCGTGAATCTGCTCGTAAATTTTTTCTGAATCTGATATATAAAATGCTGCCTTCTGATGGGGATTCTCCCCGTATCTCAAATCCTCAACCTTCTTAAGGACAAAAAATTTCTTATCGCTTTCAACCTTCTTTATTTTTGAAAGATGAGAGAATATAAAAGCATCATACTCTGCTGTCACAGAAAAAGCCTTGAGAGCGAGTTTGAACCTATCCTTTTCCGTAATTTTTTCCTTTTTCAACCCTTCAAGAACCCACTGATAATCATCTGGATCCACTATTACGAGCACATCCTTGTAATTCTTTGCGGATGCCCTTACCATCGTTGGACCACCAATGTCAATATACTCTATGAGTTCACCAAGGGATTTAACCTTTTTGCTCATTTCCTCAAAGGGATAGAAATTTACCACCACAATATCAATTGGCTCTATCCCCATTTTTTTAAGGGTATTCATATCTTCTGGGACATCCCTTCTCGCAAGAATTCCAGCGTAGATGAATGTGTGGAGGGTTTTTACCCTTTTGTTAAGGATTTCCGGATAACCTGTGAGTTCGCTTACCTCTTTTACATTTATTCCACTGCTTTTGAGGAGGGAAGCAGTTCCTCCAGTTGATATTATGTTCACTCCTAACTCGGATAGACCCTTACAAAACTCCACAATCCCCCTCTTATCCCATACACTTATCAGGGCATTCTTCAGCTTCATCTCAAACCTCCTTTTTAATTTTTCAAAAAGAACTTCCTGCCACTGCTGAAGTTGCAGCAAGTCCAAGAATTTTCTTCAGGTCTTCATCGCTGAAGATGACACCAATTCCGGCGAAGAACCTTCGATTTCTGGAGCGATAATCAATGAGATAATCCCCGCCTGCTGTTATGAAGAAGTATTTGTAAGGTGTTATATCAAGATAGGCTCTTAAAGCGGGATTGGTTTTTCTCAAAAAATCATAGCATTCCATGGTAAAGGATATATAATTCTTTAACAAATCTATGTCAACTCCAATTCCACCTGTTGATTCAATAATTCCCCCCCTGAACCGGAACCGCCACAATTTCATGGCAAGGTATAAGGAAAAACTCAATGTTCTTTCGCCTGTGAGGTCTTTTGTTTCAGATGACCATTCCGGGACACTTTCAATATCCAGTTCATAGTATTTTTTTTCATTTGGTTGAAGCCTTATTCCAAAAAGATGCTTTGAGGAATCGCCATCAAGCCATATCTCCCCCCTGTATTTAAGGAACAACTGCCATTTCTGCGTAGCAGATGTCATCTCTTTCAATGATGTTAATGTATCCTCTATCTTCTTTGCAGTTTCCTCATCCTTGATGAGTTTTCCAATCGTGCCTTTCCCCGATTCTATGTCGTCAAGAATACCTTCAACCTGTGCGATTGCTTTGTCAAGCTTTTCCGAAAATTCCTTCGCCTTTTTCACTGCTTCCCTTATGTTCTCCCTGTTCTCTGTAATTGTTGCATTTGCCCTGTCTATAAAATCCCTCAGTTTCTGGGCGTCTTCCCTGAGAAGGGAAACGAGGGTTTTGAAATCTGTATCAACTCCTTCGGTCATATTTTTAACATTTTCAAAGAATCCCGATAGGTTATCAACGAGAGCAGATATTTTTTCCTCTCCCTCTTTTCCGCCAAGTGACTTCTTTAAACTTTCTGTAACACCTTTTATGTCCTCCTCTATCTCATAAGCCTTCTGTATGAGATAATCCATGTCAACTGGAACCCTTGTCTTCTCTATAAAATCTCCCTCCTTTAATTCTCCACTTTCAGGAGTTCCGTGGGTGATGTCTATATATGCGGAACCCAAAACTCCCTTTGTTTTTATTGTAGCCACCGCATCCCTTTTTATCTTCACTCCTTCCCTTATCCTCATCTTTACCAGAATCTTTCCATCTTTATATTCAAGGCTTTCAACAACTCCTACCTTCAGACCTTCAAGGTGAACAGGGGTTGCCTCATATACTCCTGCCACATTCTCAAAATACGCATATATCGCATAACCCCTTTTCTTCTCAGGGTATTTGCTCAACTCAAAGGTCATGTAAATGAAAAACCCGAGAACGAGAAAGACGAAAAATCCTACCTTCGCCTCAGTGGAAAGTCCTTTTTTCACCTTATAACCTCCAATCTGTGGGCTTCTAAGAATCTTTTAACATCCTCATTTTTTGAATTCATTATTTCCTCAGGAGTTCCAGCCTCTATTATCTTCCCGTCTTCCATCATTGCAATTTTATCCGCTATTCTGAATGTGGATGATATATCGTGAGTTATAACAATAAATGTTAGATTGAACCTTCTCTGGGTTTCCTTCATCAGCATATCAATGGAATAGGCAGTAGGTGGGTCAACTCCTGTTGTGGGCTCATCAAAAATTATGTATTCAGGGTCAAGAGCCATAGCCCTCGCAAGTCCCACCCTTTTTTTCATCCCTCCGCTCAGTTCAGAGGGATAGTAGTTCTCTACATCTTTCAACCCCACAACCTCAAGTTTTTCTCTAACCCTTTTTTTAATCTCACTTTCAGGAAGCCTGGTATGTTCCCTCAAAGGAAAGGCTACATTCTCTTCAACGGTCATGGAATCAAAAAGGGCTGAGTTTTGAAAAAGCATTCCAAACTTCTTCACGACTTCCTTCATCTTCCTCCATGAAAGGGATGTGATTTCAACCCCGTCTATGTATATTTTCCCTCTATCGGGTTTAAGGAGACCTATTATATGCTTCACAAGGACGGTTTTTCCGCATCCGGACCTTCCAAGGATGACCGTGATTTTCCCCTTTTCAATCTTCAGGTTAATCCCCTTAAGAACATGATGGTCTCCGAACCATTTGTGGAGGTCTTCTATCACTATCATGTCATAAATGCTGTGAGAATGTAATCGCTCAAAAATATGAGGACAGAACTTAAGACGACAGAGTGAGTTGCTGAAGTTCCTACTCCCCTTGCTCCACCCTCTGCTTTCATCCCGTTGTAACAGCTTATCACACCGATTAAATAGCCAAAGAAGAATGCCTTTTTTATTCCCATCCACATGTCAGATGTGTCAACATAATACTTGACCTGGTCAATGAATACCTGAGGTGTAACCTCTACGATGTATACGGTAACTATATAACATCCGATTGTTCCTATAAATGAAAATACTATGGATAGCATCGGCACTGCAATGGTGCTTGCCAGAACCCTCGGAACGACGAGATAATGGACGGGTTCAACTGCCATTGTCCACAATGCATCAATCTGCTCGGTAACCTTCATCGTTCCGAGCTCCGCAGCCATTGCAGAACCTGCCCTTCCTGTTACCATGAGTGCTGATAAAACAGGAGAGAGTTCCCTTGTTAATGCGAGGACAACCGTTGGACCTATCAGATACTCTGCACGAAAAAGTTTGAATGCATGTGAACTCTGGAGGGCAAAGACCATTCCTGTGAATAAACCGGTAAGGGTTATGATAAAAATGGACTGGGCTCCTATGAATTCCATCTGCTTTATAAACAAACTTATTCTAAAGGGAGGAAAGAAAAGAAGGTATATACACCTCATTCCTAAAATGAGCATACCACCCGCCTCTTCAAGAGATTTTATTATGAACCTTCCGACTGGACCGAATATCTTCTCAAACATTTTTAAATTTTAACTCCTTTTTATTATCCTATCAAAAAATAGAAGAATGTCCAGTTAGATATAGAGAAAAAAATTCCTTGACATTTTTTAATTAAAAGGTGTAAAATGAAAAGAAAAGGAGGAAGAGATGAAAAAAGCACTTATAATTGGTTTTTTAGTCCTCTTCATGGCAGGATGTGCGAAGGAAAAGTCAGATATTGAGAAGGCAAAGGATATGCTTTCTGAAAAAGCTCTGACAGAAAACGGTATTCCCTATACGCCAGATGAGGTGAGGGAAAAGGTTCTTGAGGTTCTCAAAAAAAAGCCTGAAGACTGTGATGCAAACTACCTTCTTCTTCTTGCCGATGTCAAAATCATTTTTGAGACAATAAATCCAATTATTGGTGTCCTTCAGAGCCTTTCTTCATTCACACAGCAAGCAGGAGGAATGGTTGACAGCATAGTTTCCAGCATAGTCCCTTCTTTCCTTGAACTCTTTGATGAGATGGATAAGGCTGTTGAGGTGATAGAAAAGAATAATTGCTCCCTCATCCTTGACAATTACAGAATCACACTCGGGCTTGAGGATTCTCCTATTCTTTCGGTGGCTTTTAAGGGATATGACCCGAAGAAAAAAATTGCAGTTCCTGGAGAATGGGACATTACCGAGGCAGACCTCATAGGCTCCTTTGTCTCAATTGTTAAGGCAGGGCTTCATTTCATCCTTTCCCTGGATTTAGACCTAAACCTTGAAGAGGTTTTGAATGCATACAACGAGGGAATAATATCACTGAGTATGGAAGACCCGGTAGGTCTCATAAGGAGCCTCGGATTTGTTGCTGATAAGAATCCCGATTTCTTGAATTTTCATCCTGATAGAAAGGAATTATATGCCCTTATAGGACAGGATTATTCCACTTCCCTTAAGAGAATTTCAACTGCCCTGAATGAACTCTTAAAACCCGATGAGAACCCCTATGATGATATCCTTGGATGGGTGGATAAGGGGCTGAAGATAAATGTTTTTGACCCTGAAACAGGTGAAAGGGGGATATTTATTAAACTCAACGGACAGAGGAGGAATGTGCTTGACCTTGCGGAGAGCGTTCTTAAGATGTTCATTACAGAGGATTACATAAAAACAGTAGTGAATACTACCTCAAGGTGGAGCAGGATTTTTTCTGGTGACCCGAACTTCCGATACCCTATTTCTATTACCGAGTTATCACCCCTTCTTTTTGGCTTGATTGAGTTCAAAGACACAATAAGAGTCTCGCCATGGAAGCTCTATCCATCAAGTATAACAGAGGCAAAGCCTGTAAGGGAATTTCTCCCATACTGGGCTGATACAAATAGTGATGGATATGCTGAATTCATGGTTGAGGGAGAATTACCACCCGAGTATGCAAACCAGGCAACTTCGTACCTTTTTGTGGGAGATTCCGTTCATTTTGAGGATTATCCTTATGAGATTACAATGGATTGTTTTTATCCATTATCAATCACATTCGTTTACATTGCCTTTCAGGACCCAACATTCAATGGTGCGGTTGAGGTGAATCTGAAACCTCTTGAAGCAAAAATATGTAATGCTGAGGCAAAACACCTTGAATGGAATCCTGCAGATAACTTCTCATTAAATGTTGTGATAAACGACCTTATAGACACATTCCTCGGACTGCTTTCCCAGGTGCAAGGATTATTTTAATTGTTTATGAAGAAAGGGATAAGAGGAGGGTTAGTTCTTTTAAGCGGGGTCTTCCTTTTTATCTCATGTTCAAGGGGAGGGTCTAAGTGTGAAAGATGGGTGAGAAAGAGCCTTGATACATGCAGGGAAGAACTGAGCATAGGAAACTGGTCAAATGCTATTGATGAGTGCATGAGGGTTATTGCCCCTGAAAGTGAATGTGAGGTGATGGATGTGGACCTGTGCGAGGCAAACTACCTCCTTTTCCTTTCCAATCTCTTTTATCTCCTTGATTCCGTATCAACCCTTCTTCCACTTCTTGGAGATTTGACTGGAGGAATGCTATCTCCATCTCAGAATATAACCCTTCAGGACCTCATTCAATACATAAAATTTGCCATTCAAAACAAGGTGAACATTGATTCCTTTATTTATAATATAATTCAACCAATCTACCTGAACCTCACAAGGATGGGAAGCTATACAGAATATGTGATAGAGAACAACTGCAGTGTAAAGATAGATAAAATTCCACTCAAAATTTTTAAGAATTTTCCAGTATCCATTCCAGGTATAATAGAACTATCAGGTGACATGGAGATAAGGGGGGAATGGGATTCTGTTGAGGCCAATATATTTTCCGCAATTATAGACCTCATAAAAGGCATCTTTGACCTCTTATTTTCATATAACCTGAATCTCAATGCAGAGGGGCTCCTCAACCTTCTTACGACAATTTTAGAGGGTAAGAGGTCAACAATTGATATGATAAGGCTTTCCGGTGCTATTTTCTACAACTCCCATTTTCTTGAATGGCATGACCTCAGGAAAAATCTTTTTACATACGCAGACGATGAAATATCGTCTTTTTTTATAAAAATATCAAATGCATTAAATACCCTGTTTACAGAGCAGGATGAGGACCCAAAGGATGACATAATTTACTGGGTGGATAAGGACAGGAATAAAGCATTCAGCGGGCAGGATGAATTGTGCGTAAATATCTATAAATCCGGTTCCGATGAACTTGTGCTTGAAAATCTCTGCAATTTACTCAAGGCATTACTTTCTCAGGATTATATAAACAGCATAAAGGTGCTCTTTTCAGATATCGGAGGATGTATAAAATATGAGGAGGGGAATGAGGATTGCACTATAAGCCTTGCGAAGGCGATAAATACCATTACCCTGGAGATGCTGCCATTCCTTGATAACCTATCTCTCAAACCAAGGAAGTTCTTCGGAAATCCGGAGAACAGAAAACCCCTGAGGGAATACCTTCCATTTCTTTACGACCCTGATGACGAAGGAAAGCTCCTTCCGGTTTTCCTGATAGAGGCAGAGGGTTATCCAGGAACAGGAACATCTTATATTTCCATAAACTGCCCTCCATATTCAGATGGAACGACCACTTATGTATGTTACTACGCCTTAGATGGTCAAAAAATTCAATACCCGGACCCCAAAACTTCAACGCTTAATGTTTTTTATCAACTGGAAGGTGATTCAAGGCATTTTTCCATTGGATTTAGATGGAATGAAAACGATGAAAGCATCGGAAATGATGGGAGTATGGATAAGGACTGTTTCTCCCTTCCTTCCGAACTCTCTTCCTATCAGATTTTCTATTTAGGAATGAATGACCCGACATTTGATGGCGCACTCCTTGTTAATCCAGCAGTTGACGAAAAGGAATTCCCTGGGTGCGAAGGAACTCCAAATAAATTTATTATGCCAAATAATCTCTATCTCAACAGGGTTCTTGCTTACTGGCAGAAAAAGATATACGATTTATTGAAACTTGCTCAGCAGGGCTTCTGATGAAAATAGACCTTTCTTCTCTAAAAATTTCTTCCGAAAAAGAATTCCCCCAAAACGATAAAATAAGAGAAGGTTTTGAGAAAAATTTCAGGGGTGGAAATTACCATTTTATAAAAGGTATATATGAAGACCGGATTTTCAGAGAAATGGAAAGGTTGAAATATGTGAGGGCTTTTAAGACGATGCTACACATAGGAATAGGAGGCTCAGCCCTCGCTCCACTTGTTATAAAAAGGGCTTTTGAAAGGGAGATAAAGGGAAAGAGTTTTTATCTTATAGAAAACCTTGACGAATGGGAGCTCCAGAGAATACTTTCAGGGATTGACCCGAAGAGTTTATGCCTTCATGTGGTTTCAAAATCAGGAAATACAGTTGAGACCGTTGCAAACTTCTTTTACATATACGGATGGCTCATAAGAAAGATAGGAGAGAAAAAGGTTAGAGAGAGGGTTTTTATAACCACAAATCCTGAGGGTGGTTTTTTGAGGGAACTGGCATTAAAGGAAGGTTTTCCTCTTTTAAAAATTCCTGGTGAACTCACTGGAAGGTTCTCAGCGTTATCCCCTGTTGGCTTATTTCCCGCATTATTTCTCGGAATAAGGTGGAAGGAGATGATAAATGGGGCAAGAGAAACCTTTGAAGCCCTGAAGGAAAAAAGCCCCGATGAAAATCCGGTTTTGAAATCCGCAGAGTTCATACTTCATCAATATGAAAATGAAAAGAAGGATGTCTTTGTTCTTATGCCCTATTCTGAAAGGCTTGAGGTTTTTTCAAGGTGGTTCGTTCAACTCTGGGCAGAAAGCCTCGGGAAGAATGGAAAGGGGCAGACCCCGTTGTGTGGAAAGGGGGTTACTGACCAGCATACAATCCTCCAGTTAATAATAGATGGACCACCCGATAAAATTGTGTGTTTCATAAAGATAAAGGAGAAGGGGAGATTAGGAGTAAGGAGGATAGGAAAAATCTGTCCTCCGGAATTCATGATGAATTTTTCAATATCGGAGATAAGGGATGCTGAATACTACGGGACAATAAATTCAATAAAGAACAAGGGAATTCCGGTTCTTGAGCTTGAAATGGATTCATTAAACCCTTATATGATGGGAAGGCTCTTTATATTCTTTTGCTCCCTTGTAAGCCTTTTGGGAGAGGGACTTGGGATAAATCCCTTTGACCAGCCCGCAGTTGAAGAAAGCAAAAGGCTTGCCAGGGAATATCTCAAAAACAAAAAATCGCTTGACATTTAAAAAATGGCTGATAAGCTAAAAATATGGGAAAAAAATCGTAGGAGGTTGAGATGAAGGTAAAATGGTTGATGGCAGGTGTTCTTCTTTGTTTTGTCGCTGGCAATGCATACGCGATAAATGACCAGTCCATAAGAGGTGAGAACACTTTCGGTTTGATAGAGGATAGCTATGACCTCTACTTCTATCCGGAATTCCTTCCTGATTTTGAGGGCTATGAGGTTTACACAAACCTTCATAACACATCTGGGGCGAATAGATTTCAGATTGGATTTTCTGGCTTACCAAAAAAGGCAGGAAGGTTGTTTTTGACCTTTAATATGGCTACTAACAAAGAATCAGAAGAGGTATCACTTCCATTAAACTATACGCCAAACTGGCCAGATTTTCTTGACCCTGGAGCCTTTGTCGGAACAGGAGAAATGGGTTATTATCATCTATTAGACACAGATTTTTTTGATGACGATAACGATGGAAAAACTGACAGGAGTATCTTGAGGGATATGTCAGGGGAATCATGGAGGGAGCAGAATGATTACAGCCTTCTTATCGGATATGGAATTTCTATATCAAAAAAGGTTAATGTGGGATTAGGGGTTTCGCTTGGTTTTTTAAATGGAGAAAAGCGGGACCCGCTGAGCACCTATGATATATCCTACACAGAGACAGACCTTAATACTAAGACGGTTCTTGAAAGCTACAGGGATAGCAGCAGTGCAAGGATTGATGCAAGTGGTTCAAATATAGGTTTTATAATCGGAACAAAGTTTGAACCAAAGGAGAAGCTGAAGATAGGAATTGACTTCTTCTATTCAATGATTGATTCAGATGGGGCTGGAAAGTATGGGGAAAGCAAGAGAACTGCAAACTGGACAAAGGGTTCATCAACCGCATCCCTTAACGAGACCTTATCAGGTCCCTATGGAGACCCGGTTAATGGAGACCCTATTAACGATGCCCTTCCTTATGACGGCTCAAATATGGGAATAAGGCTCAAGACATACATCCCGGTTGGTGAAAAGAACACAATAAGGGTTGACGGGGTTTTTGAGTGGACATCCCTTGATGTCTCCGATGGGAGATATGAGAAGTTAACGAGAGAGGAATGGCTTGATAGTGTTCAGAATGAAAAGACCACATCGGATGAAAGAGAAACTATTGAATACTCAGGTGATTACCTTTCAGGAAATGGAATTTCGTTGCTTCTCGCAGACATTATAGAGGTGACGAATTTCATAAGGGTTGGGTTCGGCTTTGGATATGAATTTGTGAAAAGGGAGATAGATGTGAGGAGGACAAGCTCTTTTAATGGTAAACAAAGGATAGACAGAAACAACGACGGAGATGCAATTGATGACCCACTTGATTACGACCCGGTCACCGGAATCTATGATGAGAGATGGACAGATGAAGCTTCCATAACGCAGGGATATAAGTATGAGGTAAAAACCCATTATTTCAAAATCCCTGTTGCCACAGAGATTGATATAACAAAGAAACTCTCACTCAGGTTAGGGGTTTCCCATTTTATAATTGTAAACAGGGATAAAGAGAGCCTGTCTCTTATTTCAGGAAGTAACCAGATAAAAACCGTTTATGAAGATGGAATGGGAAATAGAATTGTAAAGTATACACCCTATACCATTCCCGAAGACAGGTATTCAAACAGAGTGGAGAGGATGAGCATAACCGATTACAGAATAGGGCTTGGAATCAATGTGTCAAAGAACATATCAATTGACCTCCTCGGAGACTACTATGACAACCATGACTCCGATACACATATTCATGAGTTATCAATAGAGCCTCATGAGGCATCAAGGATATGGTCTGTATTTGGTTCTGCAACAATAAAGTTTTAAGGAGGTGAAAAGATGAAGGGAAAGATAATAGCAATAGTTTTATTGACAGGGCTTATGGGTTGTAGTTTTGAAAAAGAGAAACTCACCCCAAAGGACACAGATGGCTTCACACAGCAGGACATGGATAAGGGGGCGAATGAATTTGACCGCTATTATCCACATGTTCAGCGTATAGTGATACAGGCAGAGGGTCTTGCATTTGAAAGCCCATGGGACTTTTATGTTTCCTTTGATAAGCCAATGGATACATCCTTAATTCCAGATGTGAGCCTTCAGGAATTGACCTACCACAACCAGATTACATCAACAAACTATGTTGATAAAAACTCAGTAAAATGGCTTAGTGATAACATTCTCACATTCAGGACATCCTCAACCTTCAAGCCATATAGCATAATTGATTATCCCTTTGACCCGAATGCAGATGGAGCTGTTTATTCCATTGCGGTTCAATCGGATGGAAAGATATTGATAGGAGGAGATTTTACAACCCTTAATAATGGAACTATAACAAGAAATTACATAGCGAGGTTAAATTCTGATGGAAGTGTTGATACATTTGACCCGAATGTGACAGGATGGTGGTGGACAGCAGTTTATTCTATTGCCCTTCAATCAGATGGAAAGATATTGATAGGAGGAGCTTTCACAAATGTTGGTGGAACACCAAGAAATTACATAGCGAGGTTAAATTCTGATGGAAGTGTTGATACATTTGACCCGAATGCAGATGGACCTGTTTATTCCATTGCGGTTCAACCATCAGATGGAAAGATATTGATTGGAGGTGCTTTTACAACCCTTAAGGGTGGAACTATAACAAGAAGGAGAATAGCGAGGTTAGATTCTAATGGAAACGTTGATACGACCTTTGACCCGAATGCAAATGGACCTGTTTATTCAATTGCGGTTCAATCAGATGGAAAGATATTGATAGGAGGAGATTTTACAAGCGTAGGTGGAACAGCAAGAAATTACATAGCGAGGTTAAATCCAGATGGAAGTGTTGATACATTTGATCCGAATGCAGATGGACCTGTTTATTCAATTGCGGTTCAACCTGATGGAAAGATATTGATTGGAGGAGGTTTTACAAATGTCGGTGGAACAGCAAGAAATTACATAGCGAGGTTAAATCCAGATGGAAGGGTTGATACATTTGACCCGAATGTGACAGGATGGTGGTGGACAGCAGTTTATTCTATTGCCCTTCAATCAGATGGAAAGATATTGATAGGAGGATGGTTTACAAATGTCGGTGGAACTCCAAGAAATTATATAGCGAGGTTAAATCAAGATGGAAGCGTTGATACATTTAACCCGGATGCAAATAGTCCTGTTTATTCCATTGCGGTTCAATCGGATGGGAAGATATTGATAGGAGGAGATTTTACAGGTGTTAGCGGAATAACAAGAAATCACATAGCAAGGCTTAAGAGGATATGTGTTCCTGAAGAGGGAAGGGAGTGCGATAACTACCTTCTGACAATAGGTTCAAAGAATACAAAGAGCATTCTCGGGGTAGAACTTGATGGAAACTATAGAATGACAAATGACGATTACATTCCATCACCATCTGATTTCATAGAACTCCTGAGCAATCTCAATCCACCATCTCCATTCCCGGAAACTTTTTATTATGACATAACTCCTGCTTCTGTTGATTCCGCAGATGCATACGATTACCTCAAACCAGAACTTTCAGATGCAAGGGTTAATGAAAGGATTAATATTCACTTTAGGGTTGAAGACCCCAATAATCCTGGAAATTACATAGATTCATACATGAGAAAATCAGACATCAACAACACAAATATAGAGATAATTGGACCGGATGGAAAGAAGCTTGATGGAAGCTGGTGGGTTGAAGACCTCAATAATCCTGGAAATTACATATCTCTTGAGAGCGCTCCTGAAACCACAACAGGCAGGATAGAAACCTATTATAGCGATTTTTATTTCAGACCAAAAGATATTCCCTTACCACTTGGAAGATATGTGATAATTGTCCACTGCAACTCAATACACAAGTTCCCGATTACAGACCCTGTGAATGGAGTTTTCCAGAGGGAAATAACATGCAACGATTTTGAATATGATGGGGTTGATAATGATGTGATTATGGAATTCTATGTCACTCCTGATGGAGAGAAACCACCTGTTACAAATATCGTATGGGCTGTATATACATCGTCTTCAGCACCAATTGCAATTCAGAAAAATCAGGCAGTTGTTTTCTTCCAGACACCGGACCCTATGGACAACATAATGGATGCATCAACCCTTATTCCAAAAAATATAAGCCTTATTCAGAACGGAATCCCATTATCAATAACAACATCCGTTCAAACAATTATATATCAATGCGCTCCATCAACAGCCCTTATAATTACTGCGGGTAAGGACAAAAACCTCAATAATAGGTCCTCACTCACTATAAGCTATTCAGTTAAGGATGAGGAAGGTAATACACTTGATGGAAACTATGACGGAATATATGAACTGAGCATTAATGATAACTTCGGTCCGAGAGGCATTCCATTCTTTAGTCCATATTATCATCCATTTCGTGCACCTCTTCCACCAAACTATGTTCAGGTTCAGGGGGTATGGACTGCAAATTCTCAATTAACAGGATATACCCTTGGCTCCGATGAAATCCTCATCGCCTTCAAAACCCCTGCGATGAACGATGACAGAATGGACACCTCATCCCTAACTGCAGATGACATAATACTTGAAGGTGCAGGAGACCCTGACCGCCCGAACTGCACCTGCCAGTGTGCGGGACCGGATTGCGGAGGCGATTTAATATCCTCAACCCTTGAGGATTCATCACACTTCAACAATGTCCCGACCACCCTCTGGAGAATAAAGTTTACAAATCCTTCAGGCTGTGTCGTTAAAGACTGCAAACTAACTGTTCGCGGAGGAACAATTAACAACCCAGCCAATAGACCAAAGGATGTATGCGGAAACTGGCTATATCCCGATTATGTAGTAGAGAGGCTCCCATAACTATTGTTCAAACTGGAGGATTGAAAGAAGAGCCATTAAGTTCCTGAAAAGATGATTGAAAGCCTTGTTTATTGAGTATTGAGAAGAAGGAATGTTCTTACCTGAATAGTTTTTATCAGGTAAGCAGTTATTTATAGAGGATAGGTCAACATATAATGAATTGTTGAATGCAGGGTCCTGCCAGTAGATATAGAGCAAGGGAATTCTTATTTTTTCTATCTCAAAGTATGGCTCGCTTATGGAAAGGCAATCATCAGGAATTTCTTCAACCCCGTATATCTCTGAAGAAAAGTGGCTTCCTGGAAGGCATGTCCAGCAAAAATCATCTCCAATCTCCATTGACCTGTCAGCGTTCCTTCCGAGTTCACCCTCTATTAGAAAAATTGTTTCCCCTTTTACTTTTTTCCATAAAGGAAGCATTTTCCTTAATGGAATGGCTTCCTGATAGTTATCAGGGATAAGTTTTTTGAAATTTATTGATATTGTATCCGGGAAAAAGGAAATTCCAAAGGGAAATAATTTATTGAATTCGGAAATGTTAACAATTCTTCCATCGTTCATTGCCTCTGACAAATCCCTCAAAAAGAGGACGAGATTCCTTAGATAATCCTCTCCTGCGGAAAAGAAAAAGATACCAAAAATGTCTTTTGATGAGATTTTTACAGGAAGTTCTAAAACTGGAAAACCTTTTCCATCCTCGGAGTAATACCTCATTATCCCTATTTTTATTTCATCTCCGGTGTCAACAATTCCGTTTCCGTTCTTATCAATGTAAGAGAAGAAATCATCTTTATCTCCGTTTTTGAGGAGAAATGTCTCTTCAATCCATGAGGCAAAATCTTCAAGTCCAGCTCTTATGGATGGAGATGTATCATTGAAAAGGGTCCTCCTTTTCTCACTCCATTCAAGAAATTCAGGCGACGAATCCATTACCATCCCCAATTCCCTTATGAGCCCAACTATGTCATTTGAGATTTTATCCCTTATATAATCCGCATTTAAACTTTCAAGGAGAAGTGGATAATTCATACTCAGGTCATGGGCTGAGATGAAAGATATGAAGGCATTTATAAAGCCCGTCATACTCCTTATAAAGAATGCCTCCTTTCTGTTGAATTTTTTGCCAATCCATATCTTCCTTTCAGGAACCACGCTTAATGTGAACTCAATGCCATTTTCTGTCCTGAAACTGCAGTTCTTTTCAATGACATTCTGTGCAGACGCTATAATTGGAACTATCATATCCTCCTTCATTGGTATGAAATTCGTTTCAACAACTGTATCCAGGTCTCCGTATTCCTGAGGAAGAAATGCTGAAATCCATGGTGCGGAGCCACTTCCGGAGGAAAGGGTGGAGCTCAGGAAGAAAAGAAACCTTGAGAGAAAAAGTCCATACTGGGCAGAGCAGTCATCGGGATTTTCTTTAACCTCCTTTTCATAAAGTTCGGATGAGATTCTGTAAAATCCATTCTCAAGATACCATCTTGCATCCTTTTCTCCGCCGGCACATCCAGTGATAAATACGAAAATCAAAAATAGCCTTTTCATCTTCCAAAAATCTCCATCAAAAATTCGTCCATCTTTTCCTCAGCCTCTTTTGTGAATTCTGAATCTATCATATTATCAAAGGCATGGTTTGCCCCTTCAATGAGGACGAGCCTGCTATCCTTCCCATTATCAATGAGGGCTTTGTGAAAATTTTCTGCCTGCTCAACAGGAATAGGGTCACCGGTTCCGTGAATTATCAGGAAATGGGCATTTGTCTTCTCAACATAAAAAATCGGTGAAGCCTTTCTCAAAATCTCCTCCGAAGGAGGTTCCTCTCCCAAATAGACCTCTCCGAGGTCAAGAAATCTTCCAAATGTGTCATACCATTTTGTCCAGTCATAAATCCCATAAAATGGTATTGCAGCCTGAACATCTACCCTTTCATCAGGAAAGACATTACAGGTCGGTTTGAAGAATTCATCATCAGGGGTTACTGCAATCATTGCTGTTATATGTCCTCCTGCAGAACCGCCCATTGATATGAACTTTTCCCTGTCTATTCCGTAAAACTTTGCCTTTCCTCTCAGCCACCTTATCGCACACTTCACATCCCTTATGTCCTGAGGAAACTTGATTGATGGAGCGAGCCTGTAATCAACATCAAAAAATGCATACCCCCTGCATGCAAAATGCTCTCCCCAGTATTGAGAATTTGTCATCCTTCTCGTTCCTGCGGTCCATCCACCTCCATGATTGAAGACAATTGCGGGATAGGGCTTTTCAAACCCCTTTGAAGGGAGGTAAAGGTCTCCCTTTAATTGGTTTTCCTCATCATATACAAGGGATGGAATGAACCTCCATTCCTTTCCGATAAAAATCCCATTCCTGTCAACACATTTCAAATCCTCCCCTTCCCCGCAGGAAAAGAAAAAAAGAAAAAGGCATAGAATAAACTCAACCCTTTTCATTTTTCAAAATTTTTATTATTTCTTCAGAGACCTCTTCGGGCGTTTTTCCTTCGGTTGAAATCTCTATGTCCATTGCCTTTCTGTAATATGGAAGCCTCTCCTCAAGAACCTCCTTCACCTCATCCCAGTGTGTCCTTCCGGGTTTCAAAGGTGGTCTTGAACTGTCATCCTTTATTCTTTCAGCAAGGACCTCAGGGGGAGCAGATAAAAAAATTACAATTCCGTTTCTTTTTAGAGCCCTTACATTCTCCTCCCTCAAGACAATTCCTCCACCTGTATCTATGATTATATTGTCCTCATCAGAAAGGCTTTTTGCAATCTCTGTTTCAATATCCCTGAATTTTTCCCATCCATAATTTTTGACAATCTCCGGAATGGATTTCCCTGTTCTTTTTACTATTTCCTCATCCGTTGAAATGAGCCTCAAGCCAAGAACTTTTGAAAGAATTTTACCGACAGTTGTCTTTCCCGAGCCTCTGTAACCGATAAGGACAATTTTCATTTTTTGATTTTTTCTTTGAGTATTTTCCTGATAGTTCTTTCTGATGCTTCCATACCGGTGAATAGTCTGAACTGCTCCATAGCCTGATAAACGAACATGTCAACCCCTGATATGCATTTCAATCCCCTTTTCTTTCCCTCTTTAAGGAATTTTGTCGTTGGGGGTGTGTATATTACATCAAATAAGACCTGACCATCCCTGAAAATATCTAAAGAAATTGGAATTTTATCTACATCAGGTTCCATACCAACGGGTGATGCATTCACAATGATTTCACACTTTTTTCCAATCTCCATCTCTTTCTTCTCATCCCTCATAAACCATTCAACCGAGACCAATCTATAGTTCTTTTCTATGTCTTCGGCAAGCCTTTTCATCTCCTCTTTTATAATCCCTGTTATGAAAATAGAGTTAATTCCCATCTCACACAGGGCAAATGCAACAGCCCTTCCTGCACCACCCGAACCAATCATCAATACCTTCTTTCCTTTAGGATTTACTCCGTTTTTTTTGAATGCCTCCTTCACCCCTGTATAATCGGTGTTGTATCCATAGAGCTTTCCATTTCTATTAACTATTGTGTTTACCGCCCCAATTTTCAAAGCGACATCATCTATCTCATCAAGAAACCTCATGCAATCCGTTTTGTGGGGAACGGTTACACTAACACCTTTTATTCCAAGCGCTTTTATTCCTTTTATTGCATCCCTCAGATTTTCCCTTTTTACTTCAAAAGCAAGATATACTGCGTCAAATCTCTTTTTCTGGAAACAACTGGTATGAATTACAGGAGAGAGTGAATGTTTTACCGGATATCCTATTATGCCAAACAGAGATGTGTTAGATGTAATGTTAATTTCAGACAACAAGTCCTCCGCTCACATTTATCACCTGTCCTGTAACATAATCGGATAGGTGAGAGGCAAAGAATAAGAAGACCTTTGCTATATCAAGGGGTGTGGCAGGTCTTCCAAAGGGTATCATCTTTATGGTTGCTTCCCTCTGTTCTGGAGGAACGCCGATGATATCTCCTTCTTTCTTCGGTGCAGTAAGTCTCGTCTCCGTAAAGCCCGGAGCAACGCAGTTGCAATTTATGTAAAAGCTCCCCCATTCCCTTGCCACAACCTTTGTAATTCCTATTATCCCTTCCTTTGCAGCAACATAGTTTATCTGACCGGGATTTCCCCTCAATGCGGCAGTTGATGATGTATTTATTATCTTTCTGTGTTTGACAATTCCCTTTTCCTTTTCCCTTTTTGCCACATCCCTCATATAAGGAGCAGCTGCCTGAATGCAGTTAAATGTTCCCTTGAGGTTCACATTTATCACGAGGTCCCACCATTCTTCTGGCATCTTATGAATAACCGCATCCCTTGTTATTCCTGCTATGTTCGCAAGTATATCAATTGAACCATTTCCAACCTCTGCGGCAGTTTTCATGAGCCTTTCACAATCGGATTTCTTTGAAACATCCCCTGTGCATACCAATCCTTTTCCGCCTATTTTTTCTATTTCTTTCAGCGTTTCCATTGCTGGTTCTTCATCAATGTCATTTATAACCACATAAGCCCCCTCCTTTGCAAAAAGAATTGCCGTTTCCCTTCCAATTCCCCTTCCTGCTCCTGTAACTACTGCTATTTTTCCGTCAAGCATTCCCATCTCTTCCCCCTTTTTAATGCCTGGGGCCGGAATCGAACCGGCACTCCGCCGAAGCGGAAGAGGATTTTAAGTCCTCTGCGTCTTCCTATTCCGCCACCCAGGCATCTATTTCCTTTTACCTCTTATTTTTGGTAAATTCAACAGAATTTTACAAAAAGTGAGAGTTGTTGGGAAGGAGATAACAGATGGAGCGGAGGAGAAGTCGTCAGTCCCGGGTGTAATCCTTTTATAATTTTCATATCCTTAACTTGATTTCATAATCAAAAGATATAACATAAAAAACTGATGAGAAGGGAGTTTATCAGGGCTTTTCTTTACTTTCTATTTTTAACCCTCCTCTTCTTCTCAAGAAACATAATCTACGGAAAATCCTATACACCATTTAGTTTATTGAATATATGGTTCGAAGAACCGCCCGAGAAGGAATACGGAATTCTTGCCCAGATGGACGGACTTGTGATATTTTACGCAAACGATTCCCTTTACAATGAGATGCTCAAAAAGGGAGAGATTTTGAAGTGGAATCCATACATATTTTCAGGGTATCCAATATATGCCAATGGACACAGTTCATTTCACAATCCATTCAGGCTCCTCTTCAATTTCCTCTTTCCTCCTGTCTTTGCAAGGGATTTGACTATTTTCTTCCACATGCTTTTAACAGGAATTTTCACCTTTCTTTTTTTAAGAGAACTTGGATTTTCCTTCTTCCCATCTTTATTCGGAGGGACTGTATGGGAGTTCTGTGCCCACAACACAGCCTTAATTGAATGGCTATGGGGACCTATGGCATCAGCATACCTCGTCATCCTCTTATACTTCTTCATAAAAACCCTTAAAACGGGAAGACTTTACTGGTTCGCCCTTACCGCTATTGCCTTCTGCCTTTCCCTCATGTGCGGAAACCTTCAATGGTCCCTTTACATATTTTTGACATGGTTCTCCTTTTATCTCTTCTACCTTTACGAATTCCTCAGAGAAAGAAATCTCAAAAAAGCCTTAAACCTCACCTACATCTTTTCAGGGATTTTCATCCTCGGCTTCCTCCTCTCATCAATAGAAATAATCCCGACAATTGAACTTATAAAAAATTCATCCCTTCAGAGGGAATCCCATTCTTATGAAAGTTTGAAGACGGACACCCTCACAAAGATTAATCTTATCTCAACCATTTTTTACCCGAGATTGGGCGGGAGTCCATTTGACCAGATAAATATGAGGTCGGTAGCAATCCTCTCCTACTATCTTTTTAATGGATACATTGGAGTTCTTCCACTGTTTCTAATGGCAGGAGGGATTTTTCTCGCTTTTAAGAAAAGGGAAGTTCAATTTTTTACAATATGCTTTTTCATCTCCCTTCTTATAGCATTAAGGACACCTGTTCTCATTCCAGTCCTCAAAATACCTCTCGTCAACAAAATGTTTCACGACCGCATCCTGTTCATCTCATCCTTTTTTGCCACCCTCCTGTGCGTGTATGGGTTAAACGAATTTTTATCAAATGAAAAGAGAGGGTTGAAAATTGCTTTTATCATTATCTTTCCATCCATCTTTATATTTATTTCCCTCCTCTTCTTACTCTCATGGAAATCCGCAATCCCTTCCGAGTGGTTTTCCCTCTTTAATACAGCTCTTATAATTCCCCTCCTTCTCCTCATATCTTCCTTCCTCCTTCTTTATGGAATTCTCTTTGAGAAAATAGATGAAAAAACTTTTAAGGTCTTTTCCGTTTTCCTTTTGGTTATTGACCTCCTACCCCTCGGTATGATATCAAACACATGCGATTCTCCAGAAAGCCTTGAGATAATGGAAAAACTAAAAAATGAGCCGGAACTCAAACCCTATGAAAGGATTGCTGGAATCTTCCCCAATCTTTCTGTTTTATTAAGGATTCCATCCATAGAGGGCTATGACAGTGTCTATCCTGATTGGTATTTCAGGGCAATGTTCCCCAAAGCCTGGACGAAAAGGTCAAGGTGGCAGGTTCTTTATAACATAATCCCGTATAACTTACTTAAAATGATGGGCACAAAATTTGTAATTACAGATGGAAATGTAAACCCCTTTGAGAATCCGTTAAAATCAGAGGGGATGAGATTTCATAAGTCTATTGGAAAATTGAAAATTTATGAGATTGAAGACCCTCTTCCGAGGGTTTTTGTTCCGGATAGGTATGTTATTATGAGTGAGAAGGAGTGTTTAGAATTTCTTCATAAGAAGGATTTTTCCCCACTTGAATTCTTAATCCTTGTTGAGATACCCGATGGCTTTATTCCGCAGGGAATGAAAGGAAAGGCTGAAATCCTTTCATACTCTCCAGGCGAGGTTCTAATATCTGCGGATATGGAAACCGATGGATTTCTCGTCCTGACAGATACATACTATCCCGGATGGAAGGTTTATGTTGATGGAAATGAAAGAAGGATTTACAGGGCTTACTCCTTTTTGAGGGCAGTAAAGCTTGAGAAGGGCAAGCATGAGGTTCTTTTCAGATTCTCTCCGCTTACATACAGAACAGGCAAAATCATAACCTTCATAGTTTTCATCCTCCTTCTCCTCCTTTCTCCTTTTAAAATCACATCTCTTGTGGAAATAAAAGAGAAAAATTATCAATTAAACTCTCAGGCAAAACCCTCCTTCCTGCCGTTTCTCCTTTTTCCTGTTTTACTAATCCTTATTTACACATTCCTCTGGTATCACTCTTTTTCTGATTTCAGGAAATCAAGATGGCATTTCTATAATGGGGTTCTCCTCTCACAGATAGAGGGTCCAGAATCTGGCATAAAAGAAATGGAGAACGCTCTTTCCTATAAGACCTATAAACCCCATACCTATTTTTTTCTTGGAAAACTCTACAACGAGATGGGTAAGAAGAAAGAGGCTGCTGAGGTTCTTGAGTTTGCAAAAAGGTATTTCCCGAGGGATATAGAGACGAACATACTCCTTATTGCCCTTTACAGGGAACTGGGTATGGAAGAAAAGGTTAAGGCTCAGATGAAGGAGCTTGAGAAATATGGTAGGGACTGGTCTCTCGCACTTGAAAGGGATGGATTTGGTTTTCTTTATGCCCAGGATATAAAAACAGCAATAAAGGCATTTCTTTCAGCGATAATACTTAACCCAAAAAGAGGAAGGGCATACTACGGGCTTGCCCTTGCTTACATGATGGACGATAATCCAGAAGAGGCATTGAAGGCAATAAGGACAGCCTTAAGCCTTGAACCTGATAAAAAGGCATACAAAAGCCTTCTTGAAGAAATTCTCAAAACTATGGAGTAGTTTTCAAAAACCTGACCACATCCTCATAAAACGGAAGGGCAAATTTTTTTCCATAATTTGTAAAAATGTCTGTATCCCCAGAAATAATAAACTTTTTGCATATAGCAGCTCCTACAGGAAAATATCTTCTGTATTCATCTGCGATTGCAACCCTTTTCTCATCCCCTCCCCAGTTTAAAGGAAATGGAGATAACATGCTTTTTTCTGAAAAGAAAACCAGCGGAGCCGCCCTTACATCCTTTATCCTCACACCGCTCGCGCCGAGGAAAATTATTTTTTCCCCATTATACACGCCTTCAACCCTGAGATATAATTGAGAAAGTGGCTCAAGTATTATCCTCATTGAAAGCCCTGCTCCGCATTCCTCCTTCAATGCCTTATTGAAATTCCTCAAAAGGAGGATATCTTTATTCTTTATAAAGTTATAAAACTCTGCCTTCTCCTCCTCTTCATCCGTCCCAGGACATCTATCAAATGCAATCAACCCGATTACATTCTTTTTAATGATTGATTTTATGTAATCCGTCGGTATAAAAGGTGAGAGGATTATAACCCTTTTAACATCATCACTGCATAAAGGTTCAAGCTTCTCTATTCCCAAATCACGAATAAAATCCATAAACCCATCCCCTTCCTCTGATAAGACAGAATCCCTTAAAAGTGTGAAGATAAGGGTCTTACTCTTTCTTTCGTAAAGGCACTGGTTCAATTTTTTTGAAGGCTTGCCATGAATATCTGATAGATAATTGGAGATTTTTATTATGAATTCCCTGTTTGATGAAAGGTATGAACCGAAAAAGAAAAAATCGTTTGAGAATACCTCTGGGTCTGTAAGAACACATACCTTACCATTTCCATATCTTCTGCAGTGTCCTGCTATTGCAGATGGAGGGGTTGTATCTTCAGGGGATTGAAGAATAACATCTCCATCAGGAAGGTTTTTAAAAAACCCCGCACATCCTGTTGTTATATTCCTTATTTTGAAAAGGGGCGAAAAAAGGGTATCAATAAATCCATGAAATTTTTTCTCTGAAGGAGGAAATATACACCCATCTGTAAATTCGTATCCAAAACTTGATGCAATTGAATGTGAAAACACCTGCATCCTGTGGGAAGGATAAAAATGCTCACCAATTATAAGGAGGCTACCACCATCTTCTACAAATTTTTTTACTTTTTCTATCTCCTCTTTTTTCATCGGATTATAACTTGCTGGAGGAAGGACGAGGATATCTCCATTTTTTAATCTATCAAGAAGATTTAACAAATCCTCATGATTCACCCTGACCACATGTCCCATTGATACGAGTGTAGATGCAAATGTTGAATATCCGGATTCACACATGTCCCTTATAGAAAAACCTTCCTGATGGCTCTCATCAAATATGAAAATGGCATTAAAGATGATAATGAAAAAAAATAGTTTCATTTAAAATAAGAATAAAAATCCTTCTTTGAGAGGTATTTATAATAAGATATTAAGAGAAAAAAAAGGGTAATTACCATTGTCGGTATGGAGATGAACCATATCCTCATGGGAGAAGGAAGGTCTCCCCTGAAATAGGGAAATTCAAATGTCTTTGTCAATCCCATATAGAAAAGCATCCACAACATTACTTCGCCATCAAAATGTTTTCTCTTAAGGAGCCATAATGCAGGAGGGATTATTATCCACGCACCGATTGTGTTATACAGCTGAACAGGATGAAGAGGAATCCCAGGAAATGCCTTTCCCGCAGGGCTTTGAGGATGAAATACTACACCCCATGGAAGGTTAGTGGGTTTTCCATAACAACAACCGAAGACGAAGCAGTGAAATCCTTTTACCCATCCAAGGAGAAAGGCGAGGAATGGGAGTAAATGGTCATAAAAGTCAAGAAGTTTCTTTCTGTGATAAAAGAAAAGATAAAGGAAGGAGAGGCCTATGGTGAAAAGCCATGCGAGTGTCATACCCCCCTTTAAAAACTCAAGAATTGCTCCTCTATATCCTTTTGAAAGGAGTATGAAAAGAAGATATATGGGCTGGGAGATGAGAAGACCTATTAGGGTAATTATATAAAAATCTATCAGGACATTTATTTCCTTTTTCCATTTTCTCCACATTATAAGTGTTGATATTATAAGGATAAGAATGCCTATAAAGATAGAGAGTGAATCAAAAGTAATTTCGCCATTAAAAACCCTTATTCTTATTAAGTCGTGCAGTTTCCATTGAATATCTGAAAGCATAATGAGATATTAAAATACCGCTTGACATTTTTCAAATTCTATGTTATAATTTTATGGAATGAAAAGAAGGGGGATGAAATGAAGAGGTTTTTATTGCCAGTAGGGTTTTTATGCTTAATCGGGGTATTTGTCTTTACCCTTGTCAGGACATCAAGGGGAAGGGTTCCTTCACTTGCTGTTCCAAAGACATCACAGGCAGTGGTAGCAAGGGGATTGAGTTTCGGCTGCACATCAGGTGATATAGGCGGACCATCAGGCTCACTCATTCCTTATCAGGATTATGTTGTCTATTGCCCATACTGCTCAGGTGGAAACCCAGAATGCTCAACAACAGGAAAGGGTTTCTGTCAGACAGTTGAAGAACCACCAGGAGAGCTTATGGACGCAGGCATGTATTCATGGAGAGTTCCTGACTACAAATGCGGAGCAACCGGTCAATGGATGAGCCCCTCATGCAATGATACCTCATCCGGTGAGTTCTGGGGGGTTATTCAGTATATTGAGGAGCAGTTGAGGTATCTTTTCTCAGGAGAAACCCTGATACCAATGGTAAACGGAATGCTATGCGGTCAGGGAACACACGCTGCATCATCGTCAACTGTGAGTGGTATAAATGCCTGTGCAGCAGCAGACCTCTGCGTATTTGATGCAGGAAAGGGAAGGTTCAAGAATGCTGGTGATTGCACAACGGAAGCCCCTACCGCAGTAGATGGATGCTATGGCCGGATAAGGGATGGGAATAATACAACTGGAGTTCAAAACCCAACCCTCACATACTATACCCAGAGCGGTGGGACAAATACATGGACGACACAGGGGGATGGATGGATACTTTATGCAAACAAGGGAGAGGCTGTTGTATGGTTCAATCCATCTGAACAGAAGATTGAAGCACTTATTGCGATTTGGGGGGACACACAGGCTCCCCGTGTTCCACCCCTTCCACCTGTTGGTGATGTAAACGGAACAAACAATGGTCCTGACCAGAATGAGGGAGGAACAGTAAATGCTAATTTATGGAGGAGGAATCCCGACAGGATATGTATTGAGGCAATGGCTAAATTGTGTATGAACAGGGGGAATCCATGTCCTGGAACAGGTGGTGGTTGTGGAGCAGTTCTTGATACAAGGGCGAGCCTTAACATGTATGCTGATGCGATAGTAATAAAGACAAAATTGAATATACTTCAGAACCCCAATAACCCAAACATAATTGACCTCTGTCCAGCTTATACCCTTGATGCGAATGGTAGACCAGTTCCCTCACCGGATACCACATGGCTTGAACTCGTTGATAAGGATATAGAACCCGACATCACAGCTTCTGTAAGCGCAGCAGCGAGCTTAATAAAATGCAATTGCACAGTTGAACCGGACGCTTCTTTTTCTGACCAGGACCTGAATGCCTCACTCGCAGGTCTCATATTTGATGTATTAAATAAACAGCTTCATGGAACCTGTAAGGGAAATACAAGTTTATGTATCCCATTTCAATCACAACCACCACCATTCAATTGCGATGGCTCAAACTGCTCAACAAATCCAGGGGATGAAAGGTGTGACCCATGTGATAACGATTGCGATAACACAGGGGGCATAGGAGGAGACATTAACGAGAGCCTCAAGAATGAAACAAATGCGTATTGCGACTACTGCGACCTCCCAGAAGAGAAAGCAGATAACCCTAATGGGGGCTCAACTGCTGGATGGAACTACTGCGTTAGGGGTGTCTCTCCACCCACAGGCACGGGTGGTGAATGTTCTGTCGGTCTATTCCCGATGGACCTGAACAACCTCCTTGGAAATCTTCTTTTTGGAATGGACCTTCCCCTTTCAACAAACGACCCCCAGTATTCAACCGTTGCCCCTGATTATGGCTCAATAAATCTATTCGGTGTCAAGTATGACCTCGGCTGTTATCCTCAGGGTTTTGATATAAGGTCATACGGATGTTATTCAACCATAGACACTGCAATATATCCGAGGTGGTCTGAGTATGAACTCTGTGCAGATATTGCAGAGGTTGGTGAGTATCCAAACAAGACAAGCCCACCACCGTTCTATTTCCTTCCACCAACAGCAGGTTCCGCCTATGAGGTCGTTTCAGAGCCATACGCATGGGATGCACCTGATGCGACATGGACAGATGTAACAGCATCAGCAGATGGAAGTGGTGCAACAATAACCCTTCCATGGAGTTTCCCATTCTTTACAGGCTCATATACATCATTAAAGGTGTTCAGGAATGGATTTGCAACATTTTATCCATCATGGGCAACAAACTCAGGTCCTCCCGCAACCATTCCAGATCCCACCGACCCTGATAATGTAATTGCACCATTCTGGAGGGTATGGAAGGGAAGGGAGGATGGTTATTATACCCTTTACTATACAGGTGGATACTCATTCGCTTCAGGAGCAACTGCATACATTCTTAGAAACAGCAGGACAAATCCAAATAGTGGTGGTGAGGCATGCACAGGGAGTTCAGGTGGATGCAATTGCGGGACTGCAAACATTGCGGATGGAACAAATGACACATCAGGAGGAGACATTGATGCGGTGGGAAACATTCAGTTGAATATAGCAAGTTATTACTATTTTGATACGCAATGGACATCAACAAGCCTCATAGACATATCAGTGAATGGGTTCATAAGCCCATCAATCACCCCGGGTGCTAAGTGCTCTTCCACATCCGCAAACACAATAAATGTCCTCTGTCAGGACCTTATGCCGACCTTCGTCCAGCCATACCAGCAGTGCACCTGCAATCCCTGCTCAGGATGTGGAGATACAACATGCAGGGAGTGCAGAAAAATTGCATACGGAGGAGGTGTTGTAGGATTTGCAAATCCATCAGGTGGTCCATTTGTTGCAACATGGAATGGAGAAGTCCTGGATACCTGCACAAACACAACAACTTGTTCCGATGTTACAACCTGCTGCTGTGAGACAGGAACAACATGTTCAAGTGGAACAGGGTGTTGCACGGGAGGCAGTTCTAATGATTACTGCCAGACCGGAACACAGAGCACCTGGTGTGTAAACAATTCTAATCCCTGCCCTGGAACATACTGGGGAGGAACCTGTGCTAATACAGCATGTGCCAATCCGAACTATGCACAGGTCAGGCTTGTTGACAATGGTGATACAGATGAGATATGGTTTCAGTATGGAGCAATTCCGAATAGCCCGGGGAGTTTAAGGTTCAATTCACCGGATGGAACAAAATATGTTCAGCAGGCAATATCTGCAAACACAGAATACAGATTCAGGAGACAGCTCCCGAATCAGCACTATGTTAGATATAAGAACTTCGGAGACAGGTTCGTTATATCCTGGGATGACTACCATGTCCCATTATCAGGAAATGTCCTCAATCCAACCATTCAGTATGTGAAATTCCAGTTAGTCCTTTACCCATCAGGAGATATTGTATTCAGGTATAATACAGTTGCTGGCACATCAGGTGCAGTATTCGGGATAGAGAATTCAGATGGAAGTGTAGGAACATCAATATCTGCCCCATCAAGTTCAACAGCATATCGCTTCAAAAGAACCCCCGCCCCACCATATCATTTTATGATAGGTCTTAATCAGGACCTCGCAACAGAGATTGCCTATTCCTTATATGTATCATCCCTTGCCTGCAATGTTTTTGACAAGAACTCAATTATATGCGACCTGTTTGGCTTCTTCGGAGGTGGCTCATCAGAGGAATGCCCGTTCATGAAGGTTTCAACGCAGAGGAGCGTAACACCCGGATTGAAAATCGCAGACCCGGACTGCTATGTTGAATTGAGGATGAGACCTGCGGGTGGTCCATCTATAAGAACAGGTGCAGCACCATACTCAGTAACATGGCCTGCTGGTTATCCAACCCAGACAACATCTGGAATCTACGATGGTGCTCTATTTGTTCCAAACTTCCTGTATGAAGTCCGTGCACCACTTGACGATGGAATTCCCGGTGTATGCTCAAATCCACCGGTTACAGTCCTTGTCTATGACACGAACGGGTGGGGTGGACTTGACCTTGAATACATAAATCTATACCATCCAATGTTTCCTGATAAACCAGGATATATTCACATCTTCCTTGACATAGGGTTCCATCTCAACGAGATAAGGTATTCCGCAGAATATGGCTTATCACCGGTTGAGCAGAAGGATTCAGTCAACCAGTTCATAGGTCTTCTGACAAATATATACCTCGCAACCCTTATGAACTTCAGATTTCAACTTCCGTTCATATCAGACCCATCAGACCCATTAACAATAAAGTTCAATGCAGCAAGACCATCAATTGTGGGTGTGGAAGAGCCAAGCCCTGATGCAATTGATTACCTCCCGGGTGCATGGCCCGAAAATACCGCAGGGGACTACTTCGTTATTTATGGAAACCTTGAGGGAAAACTGAACCTCTGGCCATTGATACAATCTCTCGGTCTTTTCTCACCACCAGAGACAAGGAACCTTGAGGAGATTGAAAAACTCTATCCAGAGACATTTGTTAGACTTCCTCAGTGGGGAGAGGATGAATTATCTACACAGATTGAACTCTCTCCCTACGATACAGCAAGGTTATTTGAAGACCACACAATATCATTTAACATCTCATCTTACTCTCAAGATACACCATCAGGACTTATGAGATACACATATAGATTGAACAATGGATTGTGGAGCGTTCCAAAGGGAACATCAAGCATAAAGCTTTCATACCTTCCTGATGGATATTATAAACTTGAGGTCGCAGCTATTGGCAATAAGCAGAGGATGGATTCAACACCTGCGGTTGTGAGGTTCGTTGTTGACAGAACACCACCGAGGGTTGAGCCACTGGAGAAGAAGACGGTTGTTCGTGATGAGGTTTATGAGATTCCAGTATTCATTGATGACAATATGACGAAGAGGGAGAATCTGAAGACCAGATTCAGGGTTGATAATGGAGAATGGGTTGATTTTGACCCGAGACTCAAGTATCTGGCTATCCCATTAAAAACAAAGGGACTTCACGATATAGAGATTGAGGCTTATGATGAAGCAGGAAACAGGGGCTTTTACAAACAGGGAATATTCAGGAGTGAGAAAGAAAGGGGTTTCAGCTGCGGGGTTGTTGCGTCTGCGATAAAGGGATATGCTGGTTTCTTCCTCGCAACCCTCTTGAGCATCGGTATCCCCCTCCTCTTCCTCATAGTGATAAAGGTAAGACTGAAAAGAAAAGGCTGGAATAATAAAGAGGGCATTTAGGGTCCAAAAACTATCTTTTCCTTCTTGAAAGGCTGAAGGCGAAAGGCATAAGGCTGAGGGCTTAAGGAGGTAGTTTTGATTTTTGAAGATTCCACAATAACTTTCCGACTTCATCTATTAACCTTTTTGCCTCATTGAGAGAAGCCCTATCTATATACCCAAGGTCTACAGAAAATTCCAACAGATACTCTACTTCTGCTAAAGAACCAAGTGCAATATCTATAAACCGCACAAATTCCTTTTTACTTTTTCTATTATATCCTTCAACAATGTTTGTAGGCACTGATAAAGCCGCTCTCTTTAGTTGTGATGTCAGCACAAATTGCTCATCTTTTGGAAATTTCTCTGTTAATTTAAAAATCAATAGTGCAAGCTCATGTGCCTTCTGCCAGGCTATCAAATTTCTATAATTTGCCATTGAACAATTTTATCACTTTAAAATAATTCCTTCAGCCTTAAGCCTATACCCTATTTCCTTCAGCCTAAAGCCTATCGCTTTCAGCCTGAATATCTATAGTTCATATACATTGAAGTAATACCTGTATCTCAAGAAAAGAGGGATTCCATTTATGAGCCTGTGGATAAACTCCTTCAAGAATAGTGGAGGGACGATGTAACTTCCCTCTGCTTTAAAAACAATTTTTTTATCCCTCATCTCTTTCTCAATGGAGATATCATCTGTTGTATGCATCTTTGAAAACCCAGCAATGTTGAACTGGTCATCCCCTGTATCTGAAAATGACCTCATATAAGTAAAGAAGGAATCTCCTGCTGATTTGAACACCGGAGCATGAAGTGGTCTAAACCTCCACACAATTCCAAAGACCTTTTTACCTTCGCAGTAATTTTTTCTTATAAATTCCATCGCCTCCAAATCCTCATTCACCATGAATACCCTGCTTTTATAGGGATTTGAAACTATATCCCTCATATCTATTATGTAATACTGTGGATTGAGATAAAAGATGCATAAGCCCTCTCTTGCTACTTTTTCCTCCTTTGTAAAAAAATAGTGAAGTTCATATCCTAAATGGGAAATTCCCCTTCCCATTGAGATGAGGGATAAAATTAAGAAAAAATTTCTTAAGAAAAGTCCTGATATGAGTAAAACAGAGAGAAATCTCAATCTCTTATCATTCATGAAATCAAAGAGGTTCTTAAAAAGAATTAAAGAAAAAAACGGAAGAACTGCCATAAGATGTCTTGAAGATGGGTCTGTCCTTATTCTCGGGTATATTCCGGAGATAAAGATAAGAATGGAAGAACATATAAATATGGAAGTTATGGAGAACTTTTCCCATATTTCGCCATTTTTTAATAGTGTGAAGATGGAAAGGGAGATAATCAAAATCGCACAAAGGAAGAACCCATACGGGGGTCCATCGGTAATGAAAAAGAAATTGAAACCGAGTTCAGCGTATGGATAAAGGGGGATTGAAAAAATAAGAATAAGACCTGCAAGAAAGAATATCAGGAATGGAAGTGCTATTTTTTGAAAAACCCTTATGAATGATGTTGAGAATAATAGAACGCCTGTGAAGCCAAATAGATATATGAAATAGCAGAATATGAAATGGGTATAATAAATGATGGACATGCTTAACCCCTTTATTCCTTTGAGTCCCGGTCCATACCTTTCTGCATATTTCATGTGGAGCATTATTGAAAGAATTGTAAAAAAAGCATTCATAAATAAAAGAGGGAGGTTTTTCTTCCTTTTTTCCTTGTAAATAAAAAACATTATGAGGAGAACAGGAGGGGTATAAAGCCTTGATTGCTCTGAGAGAAATGATGAGAGAAAAGCAATTATGAATGTGAGGATATGAAAAATGTATTTCCTTTTTTCAGTCAGGAAAAGGATGGATGTGAGAATAACGAGCCATGCACCAGCTATGTTTGCATAATCAAGGACCGGCCAGGAGTAGAAAACGAAGGGTGGAAGGAGGATGGTAAAGATGGAGGAAATTAACGAGAGTTTTTCATCTTTTGTAAGTTTTTTTAAAAAAAGAAAAAGGGTTAAAGAGAATACCCCAAAAAAAGACGATGCTATAATTTTGTGTGGAACAGGGTCATTACCAAACCATCTTAAAGGGAGGCAGGAAAGGAAAACAAAAAGTTTATACATCTGACCGAAGAAGGTGATTTTGAAGACCCCAAAAAAATTTTTAACTTCTGTCTGGGAGAGATACTTTGTGCAAACATTTTTTATACACAGAAAAAGGGTAGAAGGGATAATTGGGGGGGATGTAAAAATTCCGATGGAAAAGGAAAGAGCGAATAAGAAAAGGGATTTTAAAAATGTGTGAGTGCTCTTTAGATTCATGTTCTCATTTTATATTCTTTTCATTCAATTTTCACAATATAGAATGCCCCTCCTGAATATGGAAAAGCTTTCACCAATTCCACACCCATTCCATTTTTTTCTGCCAGTTTCCTTAGCTCGTCAAGGGTAAGCCATGGCTCAATCCCTGTTAATTTTCTTTCCTCCCTCAAAATTATGTGCTTTCCTTTTGACATAAGAACTGTTAGATGGAGTTTTTGGGGGTTCTTTGATATAAATATACTGAAGTCAATTGCTCTTACATATCCATTCGTGAGAAGTTCGTATCCAAAAGGACCAGCCATTAAATGCGGAGAATTTATTTCCTTTTCTTTAAGAAATTTTCCAATTTCTTTATGGATTTTTATATTATAGGCTGAATTCAAAAAAACCGATGAGAGAAAGAGATTGCTTATAAACAAAAGAATTATTCCAATTCCGAGCCCGTAGGGAACCAGCCTGCTTTTCTGGATTGAAAATAAAATAATGAGAACGAAGAGCACAAGTATGTAATGGTGTGGGCGGGTAATCCTGATGGTTCCAAATGTTATGAAAAATATAATGAATAAAAACAAAAATCTTCCAGTTTTTCCACTCCTTAAAATGCCCGTAAAAGCACCTGTTATAAGAATTATTCCTGTGAGTGATGAAAAGATAAAGATGTAGATTTGTGTTGATAATCCCCCTATTTCAAGAGTTTCTTTATAGGGAATAAAAATAATGTAAAAAAGATTTCTTAACATTGTCTTTAAAAGTTCAAGATGAAGGGAAAGAGAAAAACTGTGCGGGTATACTCGTTTGAACATATCCTGGGAATGAAAAAGGAGATAGACCCCAAAGGGGAGTAAAAAGGGGATAATTATGAGGAATGAAATCACCATTTTTTTATAATCCATCTTTTTATCAGAGATTGTCAAAAAATAAGAAAGAAAGATTGAAAAAACACAGGCACCTCCAACGAGGAGGTTTGAATGAAGGATAAGACCTGTAAGGATGCCTGTCAGAAAAATTCCTGATTTTTCACCGAGAAGATGATTGAGTAGAAGGACAAATGAAATATAAACTATCATCTCATGAGTATGCCTTTTTGAAGCAGGATGAAAAAGTAAAAAGAGAATTGACAAAATTGCAATTTTTCTTTCAACCCCCATTTTTTTAAGAAAATGATAAAAAGAGAGAAGAAACAAAAATGACAAAATGGCAGTAGAAATTCTTATTGATAAGGCGGATTTTGAGAAAATGGTCATAAAAAATCTTTGAAAAAATATCGGGATTGGACCTATATGAATTCTTGGAAGGAAAGGAAAGGTTTTATTTAATATCCTGATTTTTAGATGCGGAAATTCCTCTTGAAAAATAAAGAAGATGTTTTTTGAGCCAATTACTTTTGCCCTTGAATATCCATCAGATGGGGAATTGAACACAGGAAGGAGAAGCCCCTTTTTTTCTTCTATATCAACTACCTGAATTGGCTCATAAAACCCACCCGCATACCTCTCCTCAAAATCAACGGTTCCTCCAATTCCAAGAATTAGAGGGGTTATTAAGTAAAATCCGACAAAGACAAAAAAGAGTATTTCAAATCTATTCATTTAATAAATCCTGTATATCTTCACGAAAAAATAAGCGTTCCTTTTGAGTGGAAAACGAAAGAGGAGTTTTTGAAAAAAATCGCTCAAAGATAAGGGATAAATTTTATATTGCCATCTTTTCTCAATGAAAACAGGGTATTTTGAATCAAGATACCTCTCAAGGGGGGGAGGATAAAGCATTTTTCTTTGAATGAATTCAAGATACCATTTCCATTTCGTTTTGCTCATCAAAATTCTTTCTTCCTCCTCAAGAATATATGGTAAACCTTCTGACCGGAATCCCTTAAAAAGGACATAAACGCCATAACCACACCTTTTCTCAATGGCTTTTTTCATGCCTTCATCAAAGTCATTTATATTAAAGAAGGATGGAAGGATTGTTTCCATTTCCATCTTCCTGTATTTCTGTGGTGCAAAGAACACATTCCTCATCTCATAATCAATGTAAACCTGAATGAGGAGCCATTTCCTTCTTTCAATTCTTTCTAATTTTTCAATTGTTGAAATGGTTTCATTCATTCCATTTCTTATTGCTGTTTCTTCGCTTTTTAGATTCATAAAAGATAGTGGCTTGTGAAATAGAAAAGGTAAAAGATATAAAAAAATCAGGAGGTATCGCTTCTCCTTATAAATTCTGAAAACCTCGTCAAGAAACAGTGCAATCAGAAAGGGGCAGGTATAAAGGAGTGAGCGGGCTGATGTATCCATCCGAACATTCGGGTAAAAAATCACGCCGATTATGAAGGAAATTGAAAAAAGGAGAATAAAGGCAGAGGAAAATTTTTTCCATTGAGTTTTTTCCTTAAAAAATATAATTAAAAGCGAAATAACAAAAATTAAAAAAATAAAGAGAAGACCGGATGGATTTCTCGTTAAGAATATAAACCCCTGTTCAAAATTCCTGAATGGATAGGATGGGAAAAAGATAACAGATGGGAAAAGGGAGATATAAAGGAGACTTTTTTTGTTTGTGAGTTTGGAAAGAGCACAGCCAATTATAAAAATTATGCAGGAGATATCAAGGGCATAGATGTAATGGGATAATATGAAAGATGGATAGTAAAAATAGTCTTTCCAGTTTATTAAAAACTTTTTCGGAACACTTCCTGTATGATGGGGTGCAATGAAAAATAAAAAGATGAAAAGGAAAATCCCTGTAAATAGGAGGATGAAAAAATTTTCCAGTTTCCTCTTATAAAACAGGAATGACAGAAATAAAAGGAGAAAGACAGCAACCCTGCTTGCTTCACCAGCAAGGATTGAAAGAAAGGAAAGAATTAAACACGAAATTCCAAAAAGGATGCTTCTTTCTGCAAGGAAAAAAAGGTAGCAGGAGATAAAAGAAAGGGGAAGTCCTATTAAATTTGTATCGTATGTCTTCCATGCCAGATAGAGCGATGGGGGTATAAAGATGAAAAGAATGGTTGAGAGGAGGCTAATTTTTTCCTCCCCTGTTATTTTCCTTAAAAATAAAAACGATGAGATTGTATAGATTGAAAAAAGGATGAAAAACCAGAGAAGGGTATGAAAATATGTGTTGTTATTTCTGAAGAGGATTGAGTATAAGAAAACGCTTATTGGTCTGAAGAGGGCATTATGAGTTCCCTTGAATGATTTAAAAAATACAGATAAAATCCCATCATCTCTTCCAATATCATTTGCATTCCATATATCTAAAAGGGAACCAAAAACTGAGATGTAATGCAAATCAGGTCCGAGCGAGACAGCAAAAAGGGATAACAAAATAAGAAGAACTATCCCCACCACTCTTTTCATAATTTTATTTTATTGAAAATGGGAATTTTTATAAAGGGAACTTATCGATGTTTTTAATTTTGTGTAGATTTACAAATCAAGGAGGATGAATTATAGATGGAGCACTTTTTTGGCTATAAAAGAAAAAAGAAAAGTTAATTTTGACAAGAGGTAATCAAAAATTTTGTATCTAAAAAAAAGACGGGATGATTTGCATATATACTTTCCTTTAGTTGGGTGAAAATAGCAGAAATCTCTGCACTTCATTTTAAACATATCTTCTTCCGATAAGTCTTTAATCCTATAGCCTGGAGAAAATATTCTTCTGGAATGCAAAGAATAATAATCACGAAAATTTTTAACTTTTAGAAGAATTGAAAATTTTTCCGGTTCATGAAATAATGTGGAACCGGGGTCAATTTCTAACGGACAAGTAATTATTCGTTTAACCATTTTGAACCTTAAAAAATACCTGTAAAGCCTTTTTGTTTCATCTCTATCTTTTTCAGTTTCTAAAGGTAATCCCGAAATAAAGCAGAGAGAAGAGTAGACCTTTTGCTTATCCATGAATTCCAGTGTTTTTATCAAGTCCTCGTTAGAATAGAAACAGGTTTTGTGTATCTTTCTCAATGATTCCGAACCTGTATCAGGAGAGATTATAATCTCGGAGCCTTCTTTAAAGGTAGTTTTAAATTCCCTGATTAAATCCTTTGATGGTAGAAAATAAGAAGATAGGTTTAGAGTAATTTCAACTTTGTGTTGTCTCACTTTTTTAAATAGTTCAAAGAAGTAATTTTCTGCATCAAAAGCACAGAACTCTATGTTAAATTTTTTCACCCCGTAATCCTTTGTTAGTTTTTCAATCTCCCCTACAACTGTTTCAACATTTCTGATACTTAAATTTTTACGGGATAGATATTTTGAATAAAAACTGTAAGAGCCGCCACAATAAGTGCAATTTCCCAAACATCCCCTTCCAATAGGAATAAAAACAGAAGCTTTTACGCCTATTTTTTCCATTAATGCATTTACTCCCCTATGTTCAGGAAATATATAATAAAACATTTTGAAGTAGTGTTTGAAATTTTTTAACAATGAGTAATTCTCAAAAGAAAATGAGGAAAGTTCTTCATCATTGCTTACAAATGTATGTTCGTTGTTTATAATTTTTCCCCCATCTCTCCATATTAGGTTTGGAACTCTTGATAAATTTCTTCCATTTCCTATTTCAGATAGAAGTTCTGCCATCGGAATTTCTCCTTCCCCTTTTATTATCCCATCTACAAAATCAAAACTTTCCATTATCTCCTCAGCGAAAAAACTTGCTGTAAAACCTCCCAATACCAAAAAAGAATAGGGCAGGGCATCTTTTACTTTTTTAGCAATCTGAATAGCATCGTAGGATTGATGGTGCCAGTGAAGGGTTATTCCCACCACATCAGGATTTTTGCACTTGAGATACTTTTCAAGAGAAAAATCAGGATTATAGAGCTTTTCTATTCCAAGGTGAATTATTTCGACTTTATATCCTTTCCTTGAGAGAACATCTGCTATAGATAAAAGTCCCACAGGCATTAGATTGATAAACATAGTGGTATTAAATGGGTAGAAAATGTGTTTGAACTTTGGGACATGTATAAGAAGACAGTTTAATTTTTCACTTTTCATTTTTTTTAAAATAAATAGAAGAAATATCCTGCCAGGCTTTCTTTATAGTTTGAATTATTCCTGTAGGTTTCATAAAAAATGAGAAAATACGGGATGGTGTTATGTAAAATTTCATGTAGGTTGAAATCTGAAACTTCTTTAGTTCCTTAATGCTTAAATTCTTACATAGAAGAGGTGGATTGCCCTCCACATAATACTCTTTCCATTTAGATGGATTGAGAGTTTTCATATCCACATATTTGAAAAGTTCGGTACCTGGAAAAGGAACCAAAATAGAAATTGTGAGAAAATCAGGATTTAATCGCCAGATGAGAGAATAAGTATCTTTGAGAGTATCCTGGGCTTCTTCTGGAAATCCGATTATGAAAAAAGCTCGTGTTCTTATACCAACTTCTTTACACCATTGGAACACTTGCTCCGCTTTCTCCTGATCCATGGGTTTATTGATAGTTTCAAGTATATTATAATTTCCCGACTCGATTCCAAAGTCAATATGTTCACATCCCGCTTCTTTCATAAACTTCAACATTTCTAAATCAATAGTGTCTATCCTGCTCAAACATTTCCACTTTACCTTTTTATTATAACCTCTTTTTAAAATTTCTTCACAAATAGATAAAACCCTCTTTTTGTTTAATGTAAAAGTATCGTCCCAGAAATAAATAGAGGACATATCAAATTCTTTTATGTTCCTATTTATCTCTTCCATCAACCGCTCTACGGAAAAATATCTGACCACATTTCCCTGTGGTCTTGAGCAGAATGTGCATTTATAAGGGCAGCCAAAGCTTGAAAACATGGGAAATTCCCTTCTTTTCCTCCACGTCCAATAGGATGTATATTTGTTCAGTTTTAACAATTCATAGGCAGGAAATGGTAAGTCATCTATATTCTTTTTGAATTCTCTGCCTTCTGTTAAATTAATTCCAGATGAATCTTTAAAGGCGATACCCTTGATTTTTTGCCAATCTTTTTTGCCTGCTTTAACTATTTCTACAATAGTATCCACCCCCTCATTTATTACAGCGATGTCAAAAAATGGGAACTGCTGTAAAGTTAAAATGGGAAGAGCACTAGCATGACTTCCTCCTATCACCGTGATTGTTTCTTTCTTCCATTTTTTTACACTTTCTGCCATTTTTGCAGTGTCATATATCTGATATGTCATGGAGGTAAAACCTACAATGGTAGGATTAAATGATTCAATTTCTCTTAAAATTTTTTTAAATTCCATTTTTTCAGCCAATGTATCAATTATTTTAACTTCTACACCTTCTTTTTTTAGTACCCCGGCTAACAGACATAAATTATAAGGAATGTGAGGAGAGGGAACAAATCTTTTCTCTCCATAGATGGTAAGGAGGAGGAGTTTTTCTTTTGATAGCTTCATTATTCCAATTGCTCTATCCACTTCAAAAATTCTAATACCACCCATTTTGGATTTCTTTTCAAAACCTCAAAAGCGGTGTGGAGAAAATATCTTATGTAGAACCATCTGTAAAGAGAATTAGCGAGTTTTACTCTATTTTCTTTAAAGGGGAAGAGGTTTTCTCCTCCGTTTTCATATAATGCGGTATGAGGGAGAATAAAAAGAGGGTGAAATTTGGGAAAGTGTGGTTTCGTTTCCTTCAAAAATTTCATTATAGCCCTTTTTTCCTTCTTTTTATCCATCTTAAGCCCGACTATAAAATCCACTGCAACCATTATTTCATTTTGTTTTAATATCTCTATAGTTTCTTTAGCGTCTTCTATTTCTTCTGGTTTTCTGTTTAATAAAAGAAGAACATCTTCAAGTGGAGATTGAACGCCGATTGTAACGGTATTGCATCCCGCCTTTCTCATAAGAGAAACTATTTCTTTTTTTTCCTTTCCAAGTGTGGATGGGTGGAGGATACACATCCATTCTATTCTGAAATTCTTTCTTATCATACTTTCGCACAATTCAATCAGCCATTCTTTTTTTAATCCGAAGCAGTCATCCTCAAATATTATATAATTTATATCAAACCTCTTTTTCAACCATAATATCTCCTCTATAACATTGGAAACGCTCCTCATTCTGTATTTTCTATGGGAAAGAAATGGAACTGCACAGAAGGCGCAATTGTAGGGACAGCCTCTTGATGTAATCATTGTCACAAAAGGGCTCTTAAGAAGAGGAAGAAAGGGGTCATAGTATTTTTTAATCTCTATCCCCTCCCAGCAGGGAAAAGGAATGGAGTCAAGGTTTTCAGGAAGTAAAAAACCTTTGTATTCTTTTATATTTCCATTTACGGAATAACTTATATTTTCCAGAGTTGGAAAAATTCCATCTCTAATTGATTGGACTATCAAGGGAAGTGAGGTTTCACATTCTCCGTGGACAATAATATCTGCACCGCTGAGAAGGAATTCTTTGTAATGAATATGTCCCGGTCCACCTATAATTATCGGAGTTTTATATCTATTCTTTATCCTTTCTATAAGTGATTTAACTTTATCCTTTGTAAATGTATCAGTATAAATTCCTGTAAATAGAAATTTCTCTTTAGAAAGAAGATTAAAAAGGGTTTCCAAAGAAGATACCCTTTCATCTATTATTACAGGATGAAGATTCAATTCCCTTAAGACAGAGGCAACATAAAGAATTCCAAGGGGAGGACGAATACCCTGGTAGGGAAATTCAAATGGAATTACTCTTCTTTCTTCCAATTTTGGAAAGATTAATAAACACTTTTCCATTTCTAAAGGTGCAAAAAGGAATTTTTAATTAATTTTACCATATTTATTATGCTATATAAAGAAAGGGAGGTTCTTAAAAGTAGATTGCTTTCTGATATTTTTCTTACAAGTGTGGCAAATGTTTTATATTTTTCTCCGTATGGGTCATGTTTTATCTTTTTAATTACACGGATAAACTCTTTTTCTTCTTCTTCAAATGGATTAGGAATAGCCTCTGGAAGCCATTCTTCTCCGGAAAGAACATAAAATTTATATTTTAGTTTAAGCTTTATTAGATTTTTTACAAAGTCTTTTTCATTTTTTTGAATCGGCACAAAGAAAAAGAACCGGATATTTTCGCTTTTTATTTTTAAGAGACCCTCAAGGTCTTTTAGATTTGCATAGTCATTTCCTCCACCATGAGGGGAACGGATGTTTATAAATATATCTGCTCTTTCAAAAGAATTAATCAACATATCAAACAAAGATGGCTCTGGAATTTTCAAGAATTCGTAATTTATTTCGAGCCTTCTTTTTTTGTTAAAAACCTTTTTTGTGTAATTAACTCCTAAAACATTGATGAAGTCATGACAACAGTAAATCCTTTTTAAACCCATTTTTTCATATTCATCAAGGTCGAATGCCACCCTTTCAGCAGACCTTATCACCATTCCCCTTTTGAAAACTTTTTGACACCATTCTGGATTTCCATAACACCTCTCGCAGGAATAAATGCATCCTTTAAATACAGAGATCCATGGGAAAAAAGAAAACGGATAAGCCATGTTGTGAACTTTTTTCATTAACTTCTTAATCGTAGGGAACCAATCAATATCTATGTAATTTTGATTATCATAATCCTCCTGTGTAAGAAAATATTTGTGTTCGGTGCATAGTTCTTTTGACACAATGTTTGGAATGTTTGATATGTTTCTCTTTTCCAAAATTGCTTCAACAAGCATTGGAAATGGTTTTTCTGCATCCCCGATTACAATATAATCAACAAAATTTGAGATGGTCTTTGAAAATACTGTGGCAGTAATACCACCGCATACAATTTTACAGGATGGATTTATCTTTCTAATTTTTTTAACCAATTTTAAAAAGGATGGAATACCGAGATACCAGTGAAGGTCCATTGCAATTATCTTTGCTTTTGCAATCATCTCTTCTGTAACTTCCCAGTCATAAACTCCGAATTTTGAGCAATTAAGGCTGTTCATTAATCCCGTAATTCCCATTGGGATATTTTCATATACCCATCCCACCCGCGGATGCACATAAAGAACATCTGGCATGTTATTTTTTTAATAAATACAAAAAGTATTGTCAACCTGCAAAAAATGGCCAACATATACTATAAAATCTTTTATATGTTAAAATTTCTCTATGAAAAAAACTGGTATACACATAATTTTATTCACAGTTATATTCCTCATCCCCCTTCTTTACCCCCTTGATTTTCAGACAAATTTTATTACCTTTCAAAACATATGTATACAACATTTTTCACAAGAGGAATATATAAAAAATATCCTTCATGTTTTTAGATGGACTGCTTTCCATCAGCTATATAAACCATTGGGGTTTTTGTTTTGCATCATAGTAAGGATTTTTAGAGGAAATGTATTCTATTATAAAATTTTTTTTGTTTTTGTTTATATCCTCACCGCATTTGTAATTTACACCTTTCTCCGTATCACAACAAAAAAGCCCCTCTTATCCCTTTTCGCTACTTTCTTTTCTTTGCTCACCGCTCCCTATCTCCATCAGGTTTTCTTCGGTTTTTATGGGAATATAGGCGGTGTGATTTTGATTTTTCTTACTGGAATTCTTTTTTTAAAGGATGAGATGAGATATTCAATTTTTATTTTCTTATCAATAATCCTTTCCTTTCTCAATGCCTTTGCATCTGACGATTCAAGGCTATTTGTTCTTCCATTTCTTTTTATCCTCGGAATATTCTATGGGTTTAGGAAAAGGAGATTTTATCTTATTGGTTTGAATTTCTTATTTATTTTTCTTTCCATTTTATTACTTCCTTCAATAAGGGGGATGATAAATTTTCCTTCATCGGTTTCTTCGGTTTTGTGGTCAATTTTTTTCTATACGGGTTTTATTGCTGATTATTATATTTATGCCATTGACATTTCAGGAGTCATTCTTTTTGCCCTTTCAGCCATTTATTCAAACATGAAGGTTCGTTCAATTTTATTAATTCTTCTTTGTTTTCTTTCCCTGTTTATCCTTTTTTCTTTTCCTGCTCTTCCATATTCGGTTCAGTGGCACAATTTCTTTTTTGTGTATCCTGAGCTTCCGATTCAATCTTTTCTTTTTGGGATTTTGATAGTTATATCATCATTCATTCACATAAAATATGGGATGAGATTTAGGAAATTTTTTTCAGCGGAGATTGTTGTTATTTCTTTTACAATTCTTTTTGTGACGGGTATATTTCCGAGGACGAGGACAGACCCATCATCAAGGCATCTTCTAATTGTGTATCCTTTTATGGTTTTTCTCGTTATGGAACTGATTGAGGAGGTTGTAAGAAAGAGGGATTTAATTACGGTTTTTTTGATTTTTCCTTTGATAATTTCACAATTTTTTCATCTTGGGGTGAATATATACAATTCATCTGTTCGTGAGGATGCAATTTATAAGGAGGTTCAGGAGGTTAGGAGGTTTTTAAGGATTAATAGAAGGTATATCTCACATAATTGCCTTTATGTTGTTGGACCGAATTACTTCCTTCCTGAAATAAGGGATTTTGTGAATCCATGGGGTAAAGGGATTGTGAGGGTATTACCCATTCCATCAGGTTCCCTGACTGATATAAAGACCTTTGAGTTTTTTTTAAACTTAACAAAAGATGAATGTGATAAAAAATTCTTCCTTACAATGAGATTTCAGCCGGTTGTTTCTCCCCTTTATGAAGGGATTGAGGAATTCTTTCAATATCTTGGAAAATCTCAAGAACCCCTTTCCGACCAGTATATGATGGCGCAGTATGCATATATGCATTCACCAGCTCCATTGCCAGTAGAAAACCTTTTATACAAAAAAAACCTGGTTCATCGGTCATCTGTAAAATTTTATGTTCTACCTCTTTTTTTATCGGAACTCCTCCACCGCATCACCTTTCATCTTCCTTTTGCCCTTCCCTACGAGGTTAAAGCGGAGATTTTTGAAGAGGATTAGTTTTTTCCCTTACACCAAGGAATGAAAGAATTCCCTGCCATATAAAGTAAGGGGAAATGGTTCTTATCTTCAAAATCTGCTTTAAAATCATCCTCGGTCTAAGGTAAAATTTCCTTGAGACATATCTTTGGAGTTTTATCAGTTGTTGTGGAGTCATTCCATCAGGGACATAGACAATTTTATCAGGGTCGGGATTGAATGTTGTGAAGTTTTCCCAGTCCCTTCTGTTTAATTTTCCCTCTTTCGTTAATTTTTCATATAGTTCACTTCCAGGAAAGGGGACGGTTATTGCAAACTTTGCAAAGTCAAGGTCTAATTCTATCGCAAATTTTAAGGTTTTGAGGGTGAGTTCAGGGGTTTCGCCTGGGAGTCCTATCATAAAAAGCCCTATTGTCTCAAGACCTGCCTTCTTACAGGCATTTACTGCTTCTCTTACCCTTTCAAGGTTGTATTCCTTTTTTATGTTTCTTAAGAGCTCCTCTACCCCTGATTCAAGCCCAAATATGATTCTTCTCAAACCAGCCTCCTTCATAATTCTTGCGAGTTCAAAATCCATCATATCCGGTCTTGTCTCGGTTGTCCATACGACCTTTTTGTTGACACCCCTTTTTATCATCTCTTTTGAGAATTCTATAGCGTGCTCTCTGTCAAGAGGAAATATCGGGTCAACAAATCCAAATTGCTTTATCTTAAACCTGTCTATGAGATACTCTATCTCATCAACAACATTTTTAACACTTCTTCTTCTATACCTCCTTCCGAAGTATTTTAAGGAACAAAAGGCACATTTATATGGACATCCCCTTGAACCGAGAACAGTGAGGATTGGCTTCTTTATATCTGCGAATGGAAGGAGACCGTATTTTGTGTAGGGAAAGAGATGCCATGCAGGGAATGGAAGGGAATCAAGGTTTTCTACAATTAGGACATCTTTGCTTTCAGAAATCTCTCCATCCTTAATAAAAGAAACCCCCTTGATACCATCTGGATTTTTTCCATCTATAAGAATTGGGACAATTTTTTTGATTACCTCCTCTCCCTCTCCATGAACTATAACATCTGCATAGCCATCCTTCAGAATCTCTTTTGCAAATATCCCTGCGTGGATGTTCCCCATTATTATTTTCACATCCTTAAACTTTTCTTTTATTGCCTTAGAAACCTCAAAGGATGTGGGCGCTGATGGTGTTAAACAGGATATACCGACAATTTTCGGCTTTTTTTCACCTATCAGGTTTATTATGAAATCCTTTCCCTTTCTTATGACAAAGTCATCAATGACCTCAACCTTATATCCTTCTTTTTCAAGAACTCCTGCGAGATAAGCAAGCCCGATGCATGGCATTGGTTCAAGCAGTCTCGCAAAGGAACCAAACTTTGAGAAATCCATAGATGGGTTTATCAAAAGGACATCCGTTTTCATTTTTATATTATACCATAATTTATAATTTTTGTAATTCTTATAGCCCTCTTCTTTATTGCTTTTTTTCTTTGTCATTCCCTTAAATCTCCCCCCTGTATCCCCCCTCTTCATCAAGAGGGGGGAAGATTAAGGAGGCAAGGGGAGTTGAGAAAAAAATTATCTGATCCGTTTCCTTTGCTCCTTCCCTTTCCGAATCATTTTCCCTCCCCTTCTCAAGGGGAGGGCGGGGGAGGGGTTGATTCTTTAATAGGCTGAAGGCTAATGGCTGAAGGCGGTAGGCTGAAGAATGGGCTGAGGGCTTTAGGCTTAAGGCTGAAGGATAGTAGAAATTATCTCCCCTGTTTCCTTTACCCCTTCCCTTTCCGATTTATTTTGGGAGGGGTTCATCTCCCCCCTGTATCCCCCCTCTTTTTCTTACATTACCCCCTCCTTTCGTAAAGGAGGGATGGGGAGGATTTTATCTCCCCCCTGTATCCCCCCTCTTGAGAAGAGGGGGGAAGATTAGTGGCGAAAAGGGGAGGTTGGGAAGCAACCAATCTGATTTTTCACACCTTATCTCCTCCCTTTGAAAAAGGGAGGTAGGGAGGGATTTTCCCAATATAAATTTTTTCGTCAAATTCAAATCTTTTATAAAAATCTCCCCCGCCCCCCTCTTTAAAAAAGAGGGGAGTTAAAAAACTTGGAGAAGGTGAGGGAGGGGTTCAACTAAAAATCTCCCCCTGTATTAAGGAGGCAAGGGGAGGGGTTGATTCTTTAACAGGCATAAGGCTGAAGAGGGAGAGTTTTGATATTTGAAAAACTTAATAAAATAATTTATTCAATCCATATACCATTCGGGCTTCTTCAAGCCGGTTATATTTTCCCAGTGAAGGGGATTTAACTTCGCTTTTGTTGTTTCCCATAAAACCTTGAGGGATGTGAGAAGCCACCAGATATACATTCTTCTTTTGTATTTATAAGGTGAAAGAAGACCCCTAAGAAGCCACGGGATTCTTACATATTTGAGGTTCATTTTTACTAACTCGTCCTCAATCTCCTCCCTTTTCATATAAATGGACGAGGCAACAGGGGTCATCCAGTCATAGTAAGAAAAATCTGTGATTTCAAGCCAGTTGTTCTTTTTGTAAATCTCATAAAGTTCCGTTCCTGGAACAGGTGTTAACGGATGAAAGGCAGGGTAATCAATTTTCAACCTCTTAGCAAACTCAAACTGTTTCCAGAGTGAGTCTTTTGTCTCATTTCTTGTTCCAACAATGAATGTTCCCTGAATGAATACCTGAGGATATTTTTTCCTTATCAATTTTATACATCTTTCAGTGAGTTCTCTTTTATAAAAAGGCTTCTTCATTTCTTTCAGGTCATCATCCTCAACCCGTTCTATTCCAACAGATATATGAGAAAGCCCTGAGCGAACGAGTTTCTCAAATATCCCAAGTTCCTCATCCCTCATTATGCAGTCAATCCTCATGAAGGCGAACCAGTTTATTTTGAATTTTCTCCTGATGAGTTCATCGGCAAATTCCTCATTCCACTTTGGGTCTATGTTCCAGGAGTCATCAACAAATATGAGACACCTCTTGTTATATTTTTTGTAAAGAATTTCTATCTCCTCCATCGTCTTATCCACGCTCTTTGTCCTCCATTTCGGGAAAAGAACCTCTCTCCCATCAAAATTCTTCCTTTCAGCCATCTGTGTCCACCACACGCAGAAACTGCATCTTGAGGTGCATCCCCTTGAGTGATGAATCGTTATGCCTCCTGGTGAAAAAAGATATTTAGCCCTTCCATAAAGGTCCATAGGGACAAGGTCGTATGCGGGAATTGGCAATGAATCAAGGTTTTCAATCAATGGTGCTGGGAGGTTAGTAATTATTTTATTCCCCTCTCTAAAAACTATTCCCTTTACCTTATCAAATCCTTTTCTTAACGAAATTGCCTCCAGTAGTTCATAAAAGCTTCTTTCTCCCTCGCCACGAACAATGAAGTCAAGATATGGAAAAGAAGACATTATCTCTTCTGCAAGGTTTGTAAAATGTCCACCACCTCCAACAGTTATGATTTTCGGATTTATCTCTTTCACGAGCTTTATAAGTTTTAAAGCCTCATCAATATATACAGCGTGGCTTTCACCTACCCCAACTACATCAGGCTTTTCCTCTCTTATCAGGTTGGATAGACTTTTCCAGCCGAGTTTTAATGGCATACAATCAATAATTTTCACATCCAGCCCTCTTTCTCTGAGGTATGCGCCGAGGCATACAAGGGATTGAGGTAATAGATAGTTGTCTCCCTCATTTATGAATGGCCATATCCTTCTCGGAGGATAGACAAGAAGAACCTTCATCTTTTAATTCCTGTGCAAGCCCATGCCCTGGGAAGGTTTTTCAAAACAGGCTCTTTCCTTGAAATTTTTTCAAGTTCCATGCATTCTTCCTCAGTATGGGGATTGCTTAAAAGGTGCTGAAATATCCCATCCCACACATAATGAAGACCACTCAATTTTAAAATCTCAAACCCTTCCTTTTTGAGAAGTTTTTTGAAATCACTCTTTGTATAGTATCTTGTTGCCATCTCCCATTCCACACAGGCAGAATCCTCTTTGATTGCTTTCAAAACATCCCTTATCCTTAAAATGGATGATGAAAGGATTCCGCCATACTTGTTCTCAACAGATATGAATAAAAATCCATCCCTTTTAAGAACCCTTTTTATCTCTTTCAAAACTCTTTCCGGAGAAGAGACATAATTTAAAAGCTCAATGGCAAAAACGGCATCGTAAATTTCACTTTTTAATTCAGAAAGGTTTTCAGCAGACATAATTTTTTTATTTTCGGAATGAACCCTTTTGAGGGCAGAGGGGGATATATCCACAGGGTCAACATTCAGTCCAGAAATTTTGAGGTAGTGCGTAAATTCTCCTCTACCGCATCCAAGGTCAAGAACCCTCATTCCTTTTTTAAGCCTTTTTAAGTATGGTTTAAAAAAGTCAATATAGACTTTTATCCTTTTTTCTTCCTCACCTTCTCCCCCCTTTCTCAAAAAAACCTCCCATCCTACGAGGTTCCACAGATGTGGATATTTTGAACAAAGAAGCTCTATCTGGTCAAGAAGTTCAATTATCCTTTTTTCACCTCTTGCTTTTTTTGAAATCATGTGGTATGATTATTATACAAAAAGGAGGTCTAAAATGAAAGCACACTGGAGACCAGCTCCTAAAGTAAAAAAGCCCAAAAAATAGAATAAGTTTTTAAAAAGATGAAGGTTCTTTTTGTATTCAGAGGGGGTGAGTGGTTAGGTATTGAATATCTTTCTTCTTTTCTAAAATCAAAAGGGCATGAGGTTGATTTGATTTATCATCCAGGAGCCGGTGAGGTTGAGAGGAGAATAAATTTTATAGAGAAACTCCACAATATGATAGGAATTGAAGATTTCATGCTGAAAAGAGCAGAAAAATTTGAGCCAGATATTATTGCCTTTTCTTCTCCTACAAATCTATTTCCTTGGGTAAAGAAAATGGCTAAAAAATTAAAGGAGGCGTTAAAGGTTCCGGTTATAGTAGGGGGTCCACATGCGACATCGGTTCCCGAGTATGTCCTCATGCAGGATGGGATAGATATGGTCTGTATAGGAGAGGGTGAGGAGGCTATGCTTGAACTTGTGAATTCCATTGAAAAAGGTGAAAAAAGGACTGACATAAAGAATATATGGTTTAAGGTGGATGGAAAAATTATAAAAAATCCTGTAAGACCATTGATAAAGGACCTTGATTCATTACCCTTTCCTGACAAAGAGATTTTTGACCAGTATGGAGTAATAAACGGAAGGTTATACATAATGACAGCAAGGGGATGCCCCTACCTCTGTTCTTATTGTTATACTACTGCATGGAGAAACCTTTACAAAAATGGGGGTCCTTTTTACAGAAGGAGAAGCGTGGAGAATGTGATAGAGGAGATTGAGTATCACTTAAAAAGGAAAAACTATGAGGAGATTTATTTCTACGATGATATATTTACCTTGAATAAGGCATGGCTTGAAAGGTTTGCAGAAATATACCCATCTGAAATAGGGATAAAGTTTAAGGCACTCATTCATCCGGAGCACATTGATGAGGAGACAGTTTTATTGCTGAAAAAGGCAGGTTGTTATTATGTGGATATAGGTATTGAATCTGGAAGTGAGAAAATAAGAAGGGAAGTTTTGAATAGAAAGGTTTCAGATAAAAGCATAATAAGAGCCTGTGAGATGTTCAAAAATGCGGGAATAAAGGTCTGCACCCTGAACATATTTGGAATTCCCGGTGAAACGATGGATGATATGAAGAAGACTGTTGAGTTGAATTTCAGGATAAAACCTGATGGAGCAATAACAAGCATAATGTATCCATTTCCTGAAACCGATATATACAGGCATTGTCTTTCAAAAGGATTGATAACAGAAAAGGAAAAAGAGATAGTGTATGAAGGATACGGTTCATACAAGGAACCTCCTCTGATAAAAAACGGGATTTCCCCATCAATTATCTACAGATACATGAGGCTCCTTCCATTTGCTGTAAAACTTCCTGCTCCTCTTGGGAGGTTTCTGTTTAAACTTCCATTTCCAAAATTTACAGACCTCATATTTTTACCGTTCATCTCCATAAAAAGGAATTTCATAATAAGATTGAAAGAGCTCATTTCAGGCATTGTTATTTCCTGGAAGAAATACCTTTTAGAAGAATTCAAAATCCGCAGGAATTAAAAATTTGTGGATTTTTATTCTTCCCCCAGTATCATTGAGCCGAAGTATTCTATGAGCATTTCCCTTAATTCTTCAACCTTTTCTTTTTCCTCAATGAACTGAACCCCTATTCCTTCCCTTACAATTTTTCCTCTGCTGGAGTATAAAACCTTTCCTTTGAGTTCAATTTCTTTTCCCTCGGGAAGGGAAATCCTTATTTTTACGATACTACCGGAGGGAGGTCTGAGATTGGTGTTTACAAACATTCCTCCACTTCCAATTGTGGAACACTTGCAGAATTCATTTAGCGTGCCATAGAATATCTGGGCGTCAAGTGACATGTCAGCCCTTAAATGTTTTCTCCTCTGTTTTCCTATTAATGGATTGCGAAGCAGAAACTCCTCAAGTTTATTTTTCATCTCTTCAAAAGAGGTCTCCTCCTCTTCCGATAGATTGGAATTTTTCTTTTTCAATAGAAATTCCCTGAATCTCTTGAATTCTTCAACGAATTCCTTTTCCGTGTAACTCATGGCGTTATAATAGAGGTTTCCTCTTCTGCTGTCTCCGCCCAGAATTCAAGAGAGGCATTTATTATAGAGCGAAATATTGATTTTTCTTCCGAAGGGATGGTTTCATCCTTGATTTCCATTGCCCATCTTTTCAACATCCCTGCCGTATCAAACAGCCCCTTCTTCATTGCTATTATTCCGCATTCAATGAAAAAATCGTAGTATGCATCTTTTTTGTTTTCTATCACCTCGTCTATTATCTTTTTAAAAAGTTCCTTTTCTCTTTCCTTTTTTGTCCAGCTTGTAAGGACAATGGGAGATGAGGAGATGTTTATGTATTCTTCAATATATTTTGAAATTTCATCCTCATAAAGAAGGACTGCAACGGGGAGGTAATGATGGATCTCAAAAAGTATATCTTCAAGGTCCATTATTAAGGAAGTAACAGGAGAACCCCTGTCAAAGGGAATTTGATTTGATGGGTCGTAATCTAAATTTTTCAATTCCTCATAAGATATAAAAGATGGTAGCCTTTTTTTACCTCTGGATAAAGCCCTCTTCAGATGGTATAGCCCGTGTTCGTAAGGCATCTCGTAGACAATGAAACCTGCATTTTCCCACTTATTTTTTAAAGAAGGGATGGGGTCCTCTCTCAATCCCTTTTCGTCAATAATTATTTCCTGAATCCCGAACCTGTAGTGAATAGCAACTACCGAAGCCTGATAATCACCCTTTTTAAAGCTGAAAGCGATGGGCATTATGCCAGTTCCATCAAAGGATGCGCAGAGCACCTTTTTCACAGCCTGAACTGGTTTCCATACAGGTTCTCTTGTCTCTTCCGGTATTTCAACCTCAATTCCCCTTGTCTTCAAAATGTGAGCAACCTTTTTCAAAAATTTTTTTCCCTTTTTATCTGCAAGAGGATAAAGGGTTTTTATTAAGTCTTTAATAGATGGGTCCCCCTCTTTTAAAAGCCTGTTTATTTCTTCTTCAATCTCTGTCCATTTTTGAGATATGTTTTTAGAGTCCATAACTTGATTTTATATAGATTTTTGAAATGTTCAAGTTTTGCATTTGTTCTATCGCATGATATACTTAATGATGGAGATGAGAAATTGAACAGAAAAAATCTAAAGGTGGGTTTATGGATGAAAATTTTATAAGGGTAAAACAAAAGGTTCCAGCTCCAAAAATCGTAGAACCCCGGGAGGTTCTGGAGAAGAAGTTTAAAAGGGTATTCTTTCCAGATATAAAGGGGAAAAGGATTGCTATATGTGTGCCGAGCCGAAAAATTAAATATCTCAAGGAGATAGTGAAAATTGCAGGTGAGGAGCTTGCTCAAAGGGGAGGACATCCCTTTATAGCTCCAGCAATGGGAAGCCATGCTGGAGGAACTGCTCAGAGTCAGATTGAGCATTTGAGAAGAATGGGTATTACGGAGGAGGAGACAGGGCTTGAAATCCTTTCTACTGACGAAGTGCTTGAGGTTTTTAATGGGAGAAAGAGGTTCTTCTTTGAGAAGAATGTTTATGAAAGCGATTATATCTTTCTGATAAACAGAATAAGACCACATACTGCCTTTGAGGCAGATTTTGGAAGCGGACTCATGAAGCTTTCAGCAGTAGGACTTGGTAAGACAGAAGGAGCATGGTTAGCCCATCGCTATGGACTTAAGAAATACATACCGCTTGCCTTTAACCATCTTCTGAAAAATGGGAAAATTCTGGGAGGGATTGGGATTGTAGAGTCTTTTAAAGGAGAACCTGTGGTTATAGAAGTTTTGAGTGCCAAAAACCTCATTAAAGAAGAAAAAAGGCTCTTTTCTATTTCAAAAAAGTTACTGCTCAAACTTCCCTTTTATCCTGTGGATATTTTTGTAGTTCGTGAAATGGGAAAGGACATAAGCGGAACAGGTCTTGATACAAATGTTATAGGAATGGAAAGAAGGAAAGGGCAGGGGAAGAGGATAAAATGTGTGGTAGTGCTTAACATAAGTCCTGATTCCTTCGGAAATCTATATGGACTTGGATTTGCGGACATAATCACGGAGAAAATAATAGTGAATGCTGACTGGAGTGTCACATACAGAAATGCCTTTTCAACTGGCTGCCTTCAGGCAGTAAAGATTCCATTGGTTGCTCCTGACGATGAATCAGCAATAAGTTTTGCATACAGCCTTTTAAACAAAAAGAATCCCACAGTTGTGATTGCCGAAAGCACCGGGAGGCTTGAATATCTACTTCTAAACCAGGAGGCACTAAAAAGAGCTAAAAGAAGGGTTAAAGTGGTTCAGGAGGGCGTTTGTCTTTCCTTTGATGCCCACAAAAACCTGCTCACACCCATTTACCCTTGAAGGAAAAAGTTGTAAAATTCATATCCACGGGATTTTTTATAGGCTACATTCCATACGCTCCGGGCACTGCAGGAACATTTTTCGGAATTCCCATGCTTTACCTTCTCAAAAAATTTCCCCTCGCCTTATCCATAGCCCTTGTTATAATTTTTTCAATTTTCTCCATTTTTATTTCCGATTCTGCAAGAAAGATATACAAATCCAGAGACCCGAAGTGTGTGGTAATTGATGAAATTGCTGGGTATCTTTATGCGGGTATTTTCTTCCCCTTCACTACAAAATTCGTTTTCCTTTCATTTGTCCTTTTCAGATTTTTTGACATTGTAAAACCATTTCCCGTTAAAAAATCAGAACTTTTAAAGGGAGGATGGGGAATTGTTCTGGACGATGTAGTTTCGGGGTTACTCTCTGCCATTTCCCTTTTTATAATTAGAGTTTTTTTAAAATTTTAAATTTCTGGGGTTTATAACCCTCTGTGTGGGTGATAACTCCCAGCATAGAAATGACCCCCAAAAAATTGACATAAAACTGCAAAGAATTATGGCATAAAAATTGCATCCTACAAATTGCAATCATGAAACTGGAAGAAATAAGACGAATTCTAAATGCAGAAGTTATAGCTGGAGAGGAGGAGATGGATAAGGAGGTCTATTATGCCTGCGGTTCAGACCTTATGTCCGATGTTCTTGCCTTTGCAAAACCAGGAGCCCTTTTGCTTACCGGTCTCACAAACATTCAGAGCGTAAGGACCGCAGAGATTGCTGATATAAAAGCAATTGTATATGTAAGGGGAAAACAGCCCGATGCAGCTGCAATTAAACTGGCTAAAGAAAAGAAAATTCCTTTGCTTTCCACCTCCCTCAGGATGTTTGAAGCCTGTGGGAGGCTTTATATGGCAGGACTTCGTGGTGTAGGGGAGGTAGAAGAAAAAATTGCGGCAAATAAATGAAGAAAAATTTGTTAAGCCCCCACTTATGGAGAGGGAGTTTGAAGTGGAGGGAGGAGATTTTGCAAATGCCGGGTCTGCCTCTGCGAAAGTAAAAGAAATTGTGAAAAGTATAGGATTCAGTCCGGAGGCGGTGAGAAGAATCGCAATATGCAGTTATGAAGCAGAGGTTAACATAGTTCTCTATGCTAAAAGGGGTAAAATGAAATTGTCTGTCTATGAAGATTATGCGGTGCTTCATGTAAAAGATGAAGGACCAGGAATTGAGGATATAGAGCTTGCTATGCAGGAGGGTTATTCAACCGCTACTCCTGAAATGAGAGAGTTAGGTTTTGGAGCGGGTATGGGATTACCAAATATCAAAAAAAATTCTGATATTTTTACCATAATTTCTGAACCGGGAAAAGGAACAGAGCTGAGGATAATGATAAGAAATGAAAAATAATCCATCTGAGGGGATTCAGACGCTTACCATCATTTCAGAACTGTGCACAGGATGTATGAAGTGCGTGCGTGGATGTCCTGTTGAAGCCATGAGGTTCAGAGATGGACTTCCTTTTGTTAAGTGGGAAAAATGTATACACTGTGGAGAATGCATAAAAGCGTGCGATGCAATTCAACCTCTTACAACCTCCTTTCTTGAGCTTTCACGGTTCAAATATACAATTGCAATTCCATCTCCTGCTTTTGTCGGGCAATTTGAAAAGCATATAACTCCATCGCACACATTTTTTGCTTTGAAATCTTTTGGATTTGACGATGTGGTGAATCTTGCTCCTTTCTGCTCCGCCTATTTTAAAGCAGTAAAATTTATTGTTGCAGAGTCAGATATTCCAAAGCCTGTTATTTCATCAATGTGCCCCGTGGTGGTGAGCCTTATTCAAACGAAATACCCTTCCCTTATAGAGCATCTATTACCTATAATGCCGCCGAGACAGCTTGCAGCAAAGCAGGTGATTGACTCATTGGTAAAAGAGGGAGTTTATAAGAAGGAGGAAATAGGGGTTATATACATCACACCCTGTATCTCCAAGATGATAGAGGTAAAGGAATTCAGCGAAGAGAGTTACATCCATGGAGCAATTGCAATAAAGCATATATACAATGAAATTCTCAAGAAAATAAAACCCTCTGAAAAGATGGATATAGGAAACTCACTGTATGGATTCAGACAGGCAGTAGCAGGAGGTCTCACCGATATCATAGGAGAGGAGAATGTGCTCGTTGTTTCTGGAATAAAAAACCTCAAGAAGGTTTTTGACGATATAGAGATGGGAAAGGTCAGAAAAATTTCTTTTGTGGATACCTATGCCTGCAGTGAAGGATGTATTGGTGGAACTCTTACGGTGGACGATGTATATATAGCGAGGCAGAAAATCCTTTCTCTTTTTTCAAAGAGGAAATCCGATGAAGAGGAGGAAAAGCTTGTGGAAATTTATTTAAAAAACAGATTTAACCCTGTTAAGAGGTGGGGGACAAAAAAGCGTGAAAAGTCTCTCTCTCTGGGGGTGAAACTGGTCACGATGAAGGATGAACTTTTGAAGAGGCTTCCTAAAATTGATTGTGGGTTATGTGGAGCTCCTACATGTGAAGCCTTTGCAGAAGATGTAATTGAAGGGGAGGCTGATGAGAGGGATTGTATCTTTGATATGATAAAACATAAAGAGATAAAGGCTGAAGAGTTTCTTTTAAGATGGAAAAAAAGGGGAGGCAAAGATGAAGCTGAGTGAAATAATTAAAATCCTTTCACTGAAGGAAGTCACGCCAGGGACCGCCAATTTAGATGAAGAGGTGACATCCGCTTATGTAAGCGACCTTTTAAGTGATGTTATTGCAAATGCAAAGAAGGGATGTCTGTGGATTACCCTTCAGTCCCATCCAAACATAATAGCAGTAGGAGTAATGAAAGAGGTTGCAGGAATAATAATAGTGAATGGAAGGCAACCGGATGGGGAAACTGTAAAGAAGGCTAAGGAAGAGAAGGTTCCATTATTTACGACCGAAAAAAATGCTTTTATCGTAGCAGGGCTTTTATACCAGGCTGGATTGAGGTGAGGGGTTTTAAGGGAGACCTTCACATCCATACATGCCTTTCCCCCTGTGCTGACCTTGAGATGAGCCCTTTAAAGATAATAAAAAGGGCAGTGGAAAAAGGTCTTGAGATAATAGCAATATGTGACCACAATTCTGCAAAAAACACCCCATACGCTTTTAACCTTTCCAAAAAATTTCCAATTGTTGTCCTCCCGGGAATTGAAGTGAATTCCGTAGAGGAGGTTCACATCCTTTCTATATTTGATACCCCTGAACAGGCATTACTCCTTCAAAAATATGTATATGAAGGAATAACCGAAAAAAATAATGAAGAACTCTTCGGAATTCAAGCGGTGGTTAATGAATTTGATGAGGTTGAGGAAATAGAAGATAAACTTCTTATCTCTGCCTGCGGAATGAGTGTGGATGAAATTGTGAGAAAAACCCATTCCCTCGGAGGGATTGCAATTGCCTCTCACATTGACAGAGAGGCATACAGCATAATTGGAAAGCTTGGCTTTATCCCTCCAGACCTTCCGCTTGATGGAGTGGAGATTTCAAAAATGGGTTCCATAGATATGGTTCCGAAGGGATGGACTGCAATTTCTTCATCAGATGCCCATTCTCTTGATGAAATAGGGGAAGTGTGGACGGTTTTTTATGCTGAGAGTCCTGACATAAAAGGGATTCAAAAAGCAATTAAAAATGGGAAGGTAAAAATCTATGGAAGAAATTTCCCTTCACATCCTTGACCTTGTAGAAAACTCAATATCTGCAGGAGCAACAAGGATTGAAATAACTGTGGTGGAAGACTTAAAAAAAGATATTCTCAAAATCAGAGTGAAAGACAACGGGAAGGGGATGAGCGAAGAGGAAATGAAGAGGGTTTTTGACCCATTCTTCACAACAAAGGGTAAAAGGACAGGGCTCGGATTGCCCCTTATAAAGCAGTCAGCAGAGGCTACCGGAGGGAATGTGAAGGTAAAGAGTAAAAAAGGAAAGGGCACAATTGTTGAGGCGACCTTCGTTTATTCTCACATAGACCGACAGCCACTTGGAGATATAGGAACCACAATAGCCACTCTTTTCCTTTCCCATCCCGAGATTTCCTTTATTTATAAGCACATAAAAAATGGAAGAAAGATATGCATTTCAAGTAAAAAGATTGTTCTTTCTTTTAACGAGATAAAGGAAAAAATAAACTCCTTTATTTTTAATACCACTCTCAAACCCTGAACCCGGATTTCGTTTTGAATTTTATTGTCTATTTTCACTTCTCTAAGGTGCTTTAAATGCCTGAATTTGATTTGAAGGGTATAAGTGAATATAATTTTTAAAAAAAGGAGTTAGAAATGGAGAAGAAAAAGATTTTTTCAGTGGTTGGAGAAAAGGATGTAACGAGGGCGATTATAAACGGATTTGCAGCACAGTTCAGTGAGTATGTGGAAAGTGATGTGATCATTGTAGGGGCGGGTCCAAGCGGACTTATGGCAGGCAAGGAAATAGCAGAAAAGGGATTAAAGGTTCTTATTATAGAAAGAAATAACTATCTCGGCGGCGGATTCTGGATAGGAGGATACTTAATGAACAAAATCACCGTTAGAAGCCCTGCGGAAAAAATCCTTGATGAGCTTAATGTCCCATATACAAAATATACAGAAGGACTTTACACTGCAGATGGTCCCCATGCCTGTTCAAAATTGATTGCAGCTGCTTGTGATGCAGGCGTTAAGTTCGCAAATATGACCGTTTTTGACGATGTGGTCTTAAGAGAAGGTAACAGGGTGGCTGGAGTTGTAGTAAACTGGACTCCTGTAACAGCGCTTCCAAGGGAGATTACATGTGTTGATCCCATAGCTCTTGAGTCAAAAATTGTCATTGACGCAACCGGGCACGACGCATTTGTGGTGAAAAAACTGGAAGAGAGAGGAATTTTGAAAACAGGCGGAATGGGCGGAATGTGGGTGGATATTTCTGAAGACCTTATCGTTGAACATACCGGAGAGGTGCATCCTGGATTGATAGTATGTGGCATGGCGGTATCTACGACATACGGTCTTCCGAGGATGGGACCAACATTTGGAGGTATGCTTCTTTCCGGGAAAAAAGCAGGTGAAGAAGCAATAAAAATTTTAAGCGGTCTTTTAAAGAAAAGGGCTTGAAAAAGATAATGATATATGAAGAAGGGAGAATAAATCCTGTGGATGCAAAGAAGTTAGCTGTTGATATAAAGGATATCTTCGGAATAGAAAGTGAATACATGGGATACATCTTCCAGAATATTTCTGAAAAGGGCAAAAAGGCACTCGCCTTTGAAATAGCGAAGACAAGGGTAAAAAACATATATAAGGAGGAAGAGACAAATCCCCTTCCCGTGGAGGTAATCTACGAGGAAAGAAAGATAGATGGGAAGGCTGGTTACGGAGTGATCTATGATGGATTTATGCTGTCAGGAATTTTGATGAAATTTTTCCCATTCAAAGTGGGAAAAGAAATAAGGGTTCTTATAACAGATAGGCTCATTGCCACATTTGATACGGACATGAGGTATCATTTGAGAACCTGTGTTCTCAGTGGTGGATGGAATCTTCTTTCAACGAATGGTTTGATTCATGCACCTGCCCGTCCAAGGGAGTTCTATTTTGCTAAAAAATTTTTGGGCGAGAAAATGGATGAGGTTGCAAGTAAGGAGATTGAGACTCTTTTAGGAAATAGATTCCTGAGAGAAAATGATCCCAGACTTCACGATGCGGTAATTTCCCTTGTTCTGCAGGCTTTCTTTTATTCTCAATTTGGAGAGGGGTTTTGCTCAGAAAAAAATTGCAGGCTATTTAATCCCCACTGGCAGGAGGAGGTTATAACTGCCCTTGTTCAAAATGGAGAGATGGGCTTGTGTGATAGACACAAAAGGATGCTATATGAATTAAAAGATGACAAGAATTGAAAAAATAAGAAAGGGAGAGATCCCTCCCGAAGCAAAAATTGTTGCTGAGGAAGAAGGGATTGACCTTAAAGAGCTCCTCAGCTTCCTAAGGGATGGAAAAGCAGTCATTCTTCTAAACTCAAAAAGGAAAAAGCCTATCAAGCCTGTAGGAATAGGTAAAAAACTCAGAACCAAGGTAAATGTGAACATAGGAACATCTCCTGAATTTGTAGATTATGAATACGAACTGAAAAAAATAGAGATTGCCGAGAAATTCGGGGCTGACACAATAATGGACTTAAGTGTTGGAGGGGATGTGAAATACATGCTTCAGATGGTTATTGAGAAGTCATCTCTGCCTGTTGGGACTGTGCCTGTATATACTGCAGCAGTCCTCGCAAAAAATAAAAGAAAGTCTCTCATTGACCTTAAAGCGAGCGAATTATTTGATGCTTTAATCCTCCATGCTGAAATGGGTGTAGATTTTATGACTATTCACTGTGGTGTTACAAAGGAAACGATAAAAAAACTCAAGGAGGCAAAAAGGCTTGTGGGAGTGGTGAGCAGAGGTGGAAGCATGATGATTGAATGGATGGTTCATAATAAAAAAGAGAATCCATTTTATGAGAACTTTGATGAGGTTTTGAATATTGCAAGGGAGTATGACATAACATTGAGCCTCGGAGATGGATTAAGACCCGGTGCAATAGCAGATGCATCCGATTCAGCGCAGTTTGCTGAATTAGAGACCCTTGCAGAGCTTATACCAAGGGCTCTTGAAAAAGGTGTTCAGGTGATGGTGGAGGGACCAGGACACATACCAATCCATGAAATAGAGATGAATGTGAGAATTGAAAAGGAAAAATGCAGAGAGGCTCCTTTTTATGTGCTTGGACCAATTGTCACAGATGTGGCACCAGGATATGACCACATTACATCAGCCATTGGCGGTGCAGTTGCGGCAATGCATGGAGTTGACTTTTTGTGCTATGTCACCCCAGCAGAACATCTCAGGCTTCCCACCATTGAAGATGTAAAGGAAGGACTTATTGCAGCAAAAATAGCAGCCCATGTAGGAGACATTGCAAAGGGAATAAAGGGAGCAAAGGAATGGGACAAAGAGCTTTCATTTTTCAGAAAGAAGCTGGACTGGGAAAAGCAGTTCTCCCTTGCCATAGACCGTGAAAAGCCGAGAAAGATGAGAGAGGAAAGACCCCCTTCCTCCGATGTATGCACAATGTGCGGTGAATACTGCCCTTTAAAGAGGACGATATAGTGAAAAAGATAGCAGAGATAAAAGAGTTGAAGTTTGACGAAAAGGGTCTCATCCCTGTGGTTGTTCAGGAAGTTTCAAGCCGTGAAGTATTAATGGTTGCATACGCCAATGAGGAGGCAATTCTGAAAACCATTGAAACCGGTTATGCCCATTATTACAGCAGGTCCAGGAAGAAACTCTGGATGAAGGGGGAAACTTCTGGGAATCTCCAGATGGTTAAGGAAATCCTTTACGACTGCGACGGAGACACTCTGATATATTTAGTTGAACAGAAGGGACCCGCCTGTCATACAGGCAATAGAACCTGCTTTTACCGAAAACTCGCAGAATAAAAGGGGAGAAACCATTATTGCTTTTTTCTACATCTTTATAGCCTTTTATCCTTTGTCCGTTGAACTCAAAGATTGTTCTTCTCTTTTCTGGACAAATCTGAAAGATGTGGCGCTATTCAGGGTTTCAAAGGGAAAACCTGTCCCGGTTCCGTTTCAGATTGATGAGAAAAGAAATGGTAATTACAGAATGGACTGGATATTGAAGGCAGGAGAGTGGATAGGGGATGCCCTGGAGAAAGGTGATCTTTACATAAGTGAAGACGATGAATTGTTATTTTATAAAGAATCTCTCGGTGAGAAGTCTTATTTCAAAGGTATTAGGGGGTGCGAAATAGAGGTGGATGGAAAATTTCTCTACCTCCTTGAATCAAAAAGAGGAAAAACCGTTCAGAAAAATGGGAGATATAATAGAGAAAAAAGGGTATTTGAGGGAAGGTATTTTTCCATTGGTTTCACAGACTTATCTCATCCGGCAAACCTCAACTTTTTAAGAATAAAAGGTGGCTCAAACATCATTGACCGTCTGAGAATAAAATTAAACCTCTCTATCTTTGGAAGGTGGAAATTTTTTAAAACAGAAGAGGATTTTTCAGGAGATATAACAGGTTATAAAGAGGGACGATTGCGAAGTTTTATAAAGCAAAAGCTGGGTTTGGAAATAACGAATTGGGGAAACCTCTTTTCTCACGAGGGCTTCATAGAGATATATGAAGATGCAGTTAAAATTCCTTTGAAGTTTTACATTCCTGAAGTATTTGCTTCTGCTTCATCAGAACTCATCATAACCATTGATTTCAACGAAAAAATAGATGGTAGCATCCTTCAAGTTGAAAACTCAAAGGTGAAATGTTTGATAGACGGGAAGATATCAGAATTTGAGAAGTCTCTTAATGGGTTGGAAGCTCCAGGATGGTTCAGAATAAGAGGAAAGGGTAAGGACTTTTTGGTCATCTTAAAAGAAGAAAGGGAAATTAACAAAAAGTTTTTTTATGATGAGGAAAGAAGAGAATTCGGCTGGAGTATAAAACTGAACGAAGGTGGTCACTACCCACTCTCTATAATCCTTTTAAAAGCAGAAGGAACTGGCAGAATAAACACCTCCTTTCTTTTTGACAAACCCCGGGTCACTGTTAAAAACCTTGAATAAAATAAAAGTGGGGGCATTTCGCCCCCACTTAGGAGGGGAGGGAGGAAGTGTGGGCTATATTAAACCTTTTTAGAACGTCTTCTCCTTGGTTTTTTCCTTGGATTATAATCCGGAGGGTTCAGTCTGTTCCCTATTATGTTGCTATCTATTATCTCTCCACAGTTCAGACAATGCCAGGCATTGTAGAACTCGGAGGTGTCCTGAAACCTTTCCATCAGCATCAATCCTTTACACCTGGGGCATCTCACTTTTTCTACCTCTTTCTATTTTTAGATATATTATAAAATAAAAAAAGTTTCTTTGTCAATCATTTTTGTCAACTTTTGCCTTTTCTTCCTTTTCCTCTTTTTTCCTTGTCTTTCCATAATCCGTGTAATCTGTCTTATACCATCCAGAACCCTTTAATACAAAACTGGTAGGCGAGATTATTCTTTTGAATCTTCCCGAACCACATTTAGGACATATTCGGATAGGTTCCTCTGAAATCCTCTGCTCTATCTCATAAACCTTTTTACATTCGTCACAAAAATACTCATAAACTGGCATCTTCTATCCTCCTTTTGACATAAGAAAAATAGTCATAAAAAAATTAAAGTCAAGTTTTTGAAGACTTTTTATCCTCCTTTCCCATTCCAAGGGATTTTATAAATGGCTCAATCTTTTCTTCTATTTCCTCCTTTTCTTCGCTTTCAAGAAGTTTCAAATGGGTCTCTATGAGGTTTCTGAGATGTCTCTCAAAAATTATCTTTTGCCTTTTCAGCTCCTTTATTTCGCCCATGAGCTCCATGGCACGAAGTTGTGCACTGTTTACTATTTCCTGGGCTTTCATTTTTGCCTCCGATATTATAATCTCTGCCTCTTTTCTCGCATTCTTTTCAATATCTTCCTTTATTTTCTGAGCAAGCATTATGGCGTTATTCAGGCTTTTTTCTCTTTCTTTGAATTCCTCAAGCCTTGCCTCAAGCCTTTTAATTTCATCCTTTAATGCTCCGTTTTCCGTGAGAAGGCTTTCCATTTCTGATTTGACAAACTCAAGAAAGGCATCCACTTCTTTTGGGTCATACCCCCTCCAGACCCTTTTGAAGTGCTGTTGAACTATTTCCATTGGTGTGAGCTTCATTTTTCACCTCCTGAATCTTTATTGATAAAATTATACCATAAAAAATTTTTATGTAAAATATCAACCTGAGCTATCTTTTACACTTTTATTACTGCAATTTTATTCCTGCTCTGATAAGGGTAGGGGGAAGGAATTGGAGAAAGAAGTAAAGGACGAGGAGGAGGAATAGGGGGCTGAGGTCTACATAACCTATGGGTGGAATAAACCTTCTTACTTTTGAAAAAACAGGTTCTGTGGTTCCTCTTAAAAATTTTATCAGTGGATGAAATGGGTCCACTGCGAACCATGTGGACACTGCGGAAAGAATAATGAGCACCATATATACCTTTATAGCAATTGCAAGAGCCTTACCAAGGGCTATAAGAAAATTTCCAAGAATAAACATCAGTCTTTGCCTAATTTTGAAGCCTTCTCAAAAGCCTTCACGAGTGCTTCTATAAGAATACCATTGAAACCAGATTTATCAAGAATGTAAAGGGCTTCTACCGTGGTTCCTCCTGGAGAGGTGACGAGTTTTATAAGTTCATCTGGTGTCCCTCCCTTTTCCCTTATCAATTTTGCAGACCCGTAAAGAACCTGTATTCCTATATCCAGGGCTTTATCCCTCGGAATTCCCATTAGAACGCCTGCATCCTCAATCCCCTTAAGAAATTTCCATACAAGAGCAGGTCCACTCCCTCCCAGGGCTGTAAAAACATCCATATAGTTTTCATCTTCAAACTCATAAACCTTCCCGAGGATTGAAAAAATTTTAAAAGATAAATTTTTTAGACCCTCAGGAAAGCCTTTTTCAAAGCAAAAAGCAGTAGCGCTTTCTTTGATTTTTGCACAGACATTTGGCATCGCCCTTGCTACATAAATGGTATTTCTTTTTATTGCTTCCCTGAGCTTTTTGATTCTTATTCCGGCTGCTATTGATAGAACACAGGCACCGTCTTTCATGGATGAATTGAGTTTGAGGAGGGCATCATTTACATCTTTTGGCTTAACCGCAACTATAATCAGGTCCTCCTCTTTAAAATCTTCAACTCCCTTTTTTCCTTTGAAACCTGTTTTTTTAATAACCTCCTCCATTCTTGAAGGAAGGATGTCAAAAAGGTAAACCTCTTTCATTCCGCTTTCCGAAAGGGCAAGGGCTATTGTGCCCCCCATCGCTCCTGTTCCTATTATTCCTATTTTCTCAGACATTTCTCTCTCCAAATATTGCTCTTCCTATTCTAAGGATTGTCGCTCCTTCTTCAATAGCAACCTCAAAATCATCGCTCATACCCATAGAGAGCTCTTTCATACATTCAGGAGGAATTCCTGATTTGATGCATTCCTCTTTTAACTCCCTTAACCTTCTGAAAAAAGGTCTTGAATCCTCTGGTTTTGATGGAGGTGGAGGAAGCGTCATGAGACCTTTTAGGGAAATTCCCTTTTTGTCAAGACAGGCTTTTGCGAGTTCAAAAACATCTTCTTCCTTTACCCCGCTTCTTCCTTCCCTTCCTGTGAAATCCACCTGAATGAGGAGGTTTAATTTTTTCCCTGCCTTTTCAAACCTTTCTGAAAGGAGATTTAACAATTCAACAGAATCAAGTGCATGGAACCACTGAAAAAGCGAGGGCATATATTTCACCTTGTTTTTCTGCAGAGAACCAACCATATGCCATCTTATCTCCGACGAGTTTATTTTTTCAATCTTCTTTTTCGCCTCCTGAACATAGTTTTCTCCGAAATCTTTGTGCCCGAGAGAAAAAAGCTCAGCGATTGCTTCTATAGGGAATGTTTTTGATACCGCAACAACAGTTATTTCGGATGGACTCCTTTTTGAGCTTTCAGCCCTTTTTCTTACCCTATCCATAAAATCCTCATATCTCTTTCTCAAATCCATCATTTCCAATTTTAAAACTTTTTAAAAAGGACTTCAAACAAAGTCTATATCAGATTTACTCCTGCAAAAGAAAAATACTTAACCATTCCGGCGTCAAACCATCTCTCATTCAACCTTCATAAGGGTTATCAGTGGATTTGAGTCGTCTGGAAAATTTTTCAGTATTCTGACCTTTAATCCCATCTTCTTTGCTTTTTATATTATCTGATAAGAGAGTGTGGGGATGCAAATCTTTTTCATACCTTATTGGTTCCTGTGGCATACCTAATGCCCTTATATCATCCGAAACCAATACATTTTTTATTCCACTTTCACAAGAGCCAATTCATATTTACCTTCATCAGGAAATTTTTTTAACACCTCAACATTCATCCCCATTTTTTCCGCAATATAATTCACCACTTCCACAGATATTCCCGTAGTATAGCCTCGTCTTCTAAAAGCTTCAAGAAGGATTACCTCTCCTTTTGAGAGTAACAGGGCTTCACCAATTGTCTTCGCAGATATACCTTTCCCAAAGAAAAATGGAGCAAAGTCTCTTACTTTTATTTTCTTATCAGATATGAATATGTAATCATATCTTCCCCCAAAATTGTTAATTCTGTTTATTCTATTTTTTATGAGATAATCAGCAACTTCTTTATGAAGAGGTAGAGAAAGAGATGACTTTATTATGTTTTTTCGGAGCATCTCTAATTGGCAGATATTTAGAAATATTCCTATAAGAAAAATAGCTTTTATTGATTTTTCCGAAAGTCCCAAAATTCTTTTCAGTCCATAAGGGATGAACAAAAAAATGAATGGAAGCACGTAGTTTATGTGACGAAGAAGAATTGGAACAAAAAGGGTTAGAATGAAATAAAACAGGAATGTCAAAAAAAGAAATTTTTCAAATTTTCCGTCCCTCCTTTTCAGAATTATTCCCAAAAAGCCAGATACAATAATAAATCCGGACGGGATGGAAAATATAAGATATTCTGTTCCAAATTCTTTCCCAAGGATAAGGTTAAAAAAAGAAGGAAAAACAAAAATTCCACGGATATACTGAAACACCGTGTTCAGTGGTAAAAGCATTACTTTATATAAGGGAGCACGAGATACAAAATTTTTGACTAACTCTACTGGAGAACCCAAAAAAAACGGTGAGATGAGGATGGTAAAAAGAAGACCACCCGTGAATATTGACACGAAGTTCACCTTGAAAGATATATTTTTAGAGCTCAAGAAGGTAGCAGTTACCATTGATAAAAGAAGCATAATACCTATAACGAAATGGAGATGGATAATGAAGCCGAAAGCAAGAAGGATGAGAAATAGATCAGAGGAATTCAAAGAGGATTCTGCCAAAATTCTTTTAACTCTAACTGTCAAAAGGATCTCAAGAATGAATATAAAAACATGACCCATAGAGCAAGTGGAAAAAAATTCCATTACGAAAAGAGGAAATGTAATTAGAAATGCAGAGATATATAAAGTAGCATCCTTAAAAAATTTTTCGGTAAATTTTATATATAAGAGGAGAAAGGAAAGAAAAAAATTATTAACATCGTTCTCAGTAAATAAATGCTTTTTCCAAAAATATTCATATACGCTCGCGAGATGTAGACCTGCAGTAAAGGCCCGACATAGCTTGCAAATAGAAGAACATACTCCTTTTTTTTCCAACGCATTCTCACTTTTGGATAGGCATCTCTTTGAATAGGAAATGGATTTATTATGAACTCAATCCCGCCTATTTTTTTCTTTATAAAAAATTCTTCCATATATAAGGGAATGGGCTTTCCATAAGCGTCTATTTTTATATCCATCACCCTCAAAGGTTCATAAAAACCGCCCAAAGTCCTTTCTTCGGCTATAACCGTAATCAAAAACAGATATCTGCTTACAAATATCCCTCCCGCTATAGCCAAAAATATCAATGCCTTTTTCATTTAAGATTTTTATTAAATTTTTATTATATTTTCAATTTAAGGATCCTTCTTTACATAAATTCCGAGATGAAGAACAGGGAGATGAATAAATTAAAAAGCTCTATAGTGAGTTTTCTCTCTTTTTGAAAGAAATCTATAGTAAGAGATAATGAGGATAAAAAGGGAAATGAGAAAAGTAGGAATAGATATTATCCATACTACGAATGGTGCATTTGTATCTCCTCTGAAATAGGGAACTTCAAATGTCTTCGTGATACCGAGGTATAGGAACATCCAGAAGATAATCTCTCCATCAAAATGTTTCCTTTTAAGGAGCCATAATGCAGGTGGGATTATTATCCACGCACCGATTGTGTTATATAACTGAACAGGATGAAGAGGAACCCCTGGAAATGCTTTTCCAGCAAGGCTTTCAGGATGAAAAACTACCCCCCATGGAAGGTTTGTTGGTTTTCCATAACAGCATCCGAAGACGAAGCAGTGAAATAGCTTTACCCATCCAAAAAGGAATGCGAGGAATGGAAGAAGATGGTCGTAGAAGTCAAACATTTGTTTTCTATAATAAAGAAACAGATAAAAGAAAGAAAAGCATAGGCTAAATCCCCACATTATTGTTAATCCACTTGTGAGTATAGTTTCTTTTTTGGAGAACAAAAGAAGAATGAGATAAAATGGTAAAGAAAGAGAAAATCCTATAAAAAGGGAAAGATAAAAATTTATAAGAAGATGAGGGTCTTTTCTCCACCTTTTCCACATAATGAGTGTTAATATTATGGTAAGGGGAATTCCTATCATATATCCAAAGAAGGTATGGCTTTTTATTTCAATTCCAAATATTTTTATGGTGATCAAATTCCTCATTATGAAATGAAAATGTGAAAAAATTCTACCAATCATTCCACCTTCACAAGTGCTAATTCATATTTCCCTTTTTCAGGGAATTTTTTCAAAACATTTATTTTCAATCCAATTTGATTTGCAACATAAATAACCTCTTCAAGATTTATTCCTGTAGTAAATCCTGCACTTCTTAAACTCTCAAGGAGAACTATTTCGCCTCTTGAGGCGGAGAGAGAGAGAGAGAGTCCTTCAAAGGTTATTCCATTTTTAAAGAAAAACGGAGAAAAGTCTATTACATCAATTTTTTCCTTTTGAATGAATATGTAATCATACCTTCCTGCAAAATTGTGTATTTTTTTAATTTTGTTTTTTATAAGATATTCAGCTACCTCTCTATGTAAAGAAAGGGAGAATGAGGAGCAGTTTATACTTTCGCGAAGCATTTCTATCTGAAAAATATTCAAAAAAATCCCCAAAGTTAAAATGTGTTTTATCCTTTTTTCTGAGGGGAAATTAAGCTTCTGTAACCCAGCAGGTATATATAATCCTATCAAGGGAAGTATGTAGTTTATGTGGTAGGGGCGAATATCTGCAAAAATACTTAAGATGAGATAAAGGAGTGATGTGATGAAGATGAATTTTTTAAATTTTTCATTTCCTCTTTGAGGAATTATACCTAAAAAACCTGAAACAAAAATTAACCCAGATGGGATGGAAAATAAAAGATATTCTGTCCCAAATTTCTTGCCGAGAAAAAGCTGGAAGAAAGAGGGGAAGGAAAAAATTCCAATCAGATAATAAATCATGGAGTTTATGGGTAAAATCCATACATCCGAAAAAGGTCTATTGCGAAAAATTACCTCTTTCAATAAAGAAAGAGAGGAGATGAAAAAGAAAGGTGCAATAAGAAGAAAAAATAAGAAAAATCCTCCTATCAATGAGAATGGATTTAATTTCCAGGAGATATTTCGGGAGACAATCAAAAAGGCGGCACTCATTGATATAAGTAATACTCCTCCAGCGAGTAAATGAAAGTGAAGAAGAAAGCCTGAGAGGAGAAATATAAGAAATACATCTGAAGGTCTGCAAATAGATTCATTAATAATCTTTTTAACCCTCATAATAAGAATAATTTCAAGGGAAAACATGAGAGGATGATTAATAAAGCTTGTTGTTAGAAATTCCATGCCGAAGAGGGGAAAGGTGATTAACAACATGGCAATGAAGATGGATTTGTCATGATGGAATTTTTCAAGGAATTTGATATAGATAAACAAAAAGAAAATAAAAAGAAATGCAAGGATGGAACGTAATGAATATATGTTCTTTCCCAAAATTTTCAGATAGACTTTCGGTATATAAATCTGAGGAATAGAACCAACATAACTCGCAAACAAAAGAACATATTCTTTATTACCCAATTTTACTTTTACCTTTGGATAAGAATCTATTTGAGAATGATTTACGAGAATTTCAAAAGGTCCTACCTTCTTTGTGATATATGATTCAAACAGAGGAACAGGCTTTTGAAAATCATTCGTCTTTATATCAACAACCTTTAATGGTTCATAAAATCCACCTGTTGTTCTTTCCTCGGCCATAACTGTGATTAAGAACAGATATCTTATAGCAAATAGAAGAGCTATTATAAGAAGAAATAGCCACTTCTTCATTCCATATTCCTCACAATAAAATTATTTTATTTCTTCCCCTTTCAATATCAACAAATTTTCCCCCTTTTGCTGAAATTTCTTTTCTCTAAGGTAGCTCCCTAATTCCGTGAAACCACTATTTTAATCTGGTGACCACATTGGATACATATCATCTCCTATATTATTTGTAAGGTTTGTCTGATTGCTCCCATCGGCATTCATCACATAGATTTCCCAGTTGCCATCTCTATTTGACATAAACGCAATTTTTGTCCCATCTGGAGACCACACTGGAAACATATCATCTGCGGGATTATTTGTGAGATTTGTCTGATTACTTCCATCAGCATCCATCACATAGATTTCATAGTTGCCATCTCTATTTGACTGAAATGCAATCCTTGTTCCATCGGGTGACCCACCAGATACTTTCGTCATCGGCTGAATTATTTGTAAGTCTTGTTTGATTAGTGCCATCGGGATTCATCACATACATTTCAAAGTTACCATCTCTATCTGAATGAAAGCCAATTTTTTTACCATCTGGAGACCACATGGAGATATAATCAGTAGCAAGATTGTTTGTAATGTTGATCTGCTCAGAACCATCAGCATTCATCACATAGATTTCCCAGTTGCCATCTCTATTTGAATCAAACAAGATTTTTTTCCCATCTGGAGACCATCTGGCGCTCATTTCATAGGCGGGGTTATTTGTGAGATTTGTCTGGTTAGTCCCATCTGCATTCATAACATAGATCTCAGAATTACCATCCCTATTTGACTCAAACGCAATCCTCGTTCCATCGGGTGACCAAATAGGAAATCCATCCCATGCAGAGTTATTTGTCAATCTTGTCACCATACTTCCATCTGGATTCATAACATAGATCTCACAGTTGCCATCTCTATCCGACCAAAACACAATTTTTTTGCCATCTGGGGACCAATACCATATACTCCAGTCATTCCCTGGGTTATTTGTGAGATTTGTCTGATTGCTCCCATCGGCATTCATCACATAGATTTCCCAGTTGCCGTCCCTATTTGATGTAAACGCAATTTTTGTTCCCCTGCCTACACGAATTGATAATTCCTCTGAATCCCATCCCCCCTTATGGTCGTTGACGACTACTTTTATTTTGTATGTTCCAGGGGTGGATGGGGCAGTCCATGTTATTGAGTTTGAGAAGCCGAGACCAAGAAATCCATCAGAGGCTGACCAGTAGTAGTAAAGGATATCATTGTCAGGGTCTTGAGCAGTTGCAGTTATCGTTATAGTCTCATTAGGTGAAACAACTGTCTTTGATGGAACAAGGCTTATAAGATGAGGTGGAAGGTTATCAAGGCATACATCTGGAATATTAGTTATTTTGAACCCCTCTGTATTGGTTCGGGTGATTGTTATCGGAACAAAAGATGTTGCTGGTGAGAACATCTGGTCACCAAATCTGCTTATTCCACTCAAATCCTGAACCCTGAACCTCAACTGGTAATTGCCTGGCGGAATCAAACCAATCTGATAACTTCCATCCTGATAAACCGTTGCCGCGGACGGAAATACCTGGTTTCCATTTGAATCTGTTAAATACGCTATCGTCTTATAAAATTTCCCATAAATTTGAACCCCATACACAGGCGTTTGACAATCCCTGAAATATACCTTCCCCCTTATCGTCCCAAAGGCATCTGCATCTGGAATTGGCAAAAGCTCAATAGTTCCAACATCTATTGTGGAATTCGGCTGAACAACTACATTCTCAACCTCCGCTATCTGAAACTCATCAGCAAATGCCCTTACTGTGTTATTCCCTGGACGAACGAGAATTATTGAAAAATCACCATTGGCATCTGTAACAGCAACCATTGAGTTTCTACCAGATGAATGCTCCGCATATACCTTCGCCCTCTCTATTGGCTCACCTGTGATTGCATTTATAACCCTGCCAGTTATCGTTCCTGAGACTGGAACCTTATCAATAAATCTATAAGAAATCCTCTGCCAGTAATTGTTCTCTGATGTTCCAGGATTCTGACCCTCCCTCCATTCGTATCTAAATGCAATTATCCCCTCATTTATGTTCTGCGGAAATGTCGCACCATCTGGAAATTCAGCATATACAAAGGAATATAGAATATCACCGCATATCACACCGTTAGGGCAGGGAGGTGGTGATGGTTCATAAGGCTCGTATGGGGATGGAGGGACATTTACCTGAATTAGTGATAGCCAGAATATCACAGGTGTCTCGTTTGTTATTGCTGAATCAACCTCTGATAATGGAGGTGATAACCAGTTTTGAAGAACCTCCCCTGATTTCACCGGATAGTCCTCTCCCTTCTCCTTTGAGAGTATAAGAAATACCTCGTTCTCGGATGGAGCCTTCTTTAAAAGGAGTTCCTTTAGCTTTCCATAGTCAATCCCCTTCTCACATGCCATCAAAAGACAAACCAACCCCATAAAAACACCTTTTACTGTACTGTACATAGAGATCATTACCACTTTGTGAGTGTTTGTGAGGGGCTTCGCCCCTCACGCTCCCCATTTTTATTTTTTTATCTTTTTTGGCGAAAGGGATATGTTGATAAATGGGAATTATTTT